>Ga0207712_10000027_pt1 | contig 263739 bp, 292 predicted proteins | sample KBSS44metaG_FD_184402 | JGI IMG/M metagenome (GOLD analysis project Ga0207712, IMG submission 184402) | Switchgrass rhizosphere microbial communities from Kellogg Biological Station, Michigan, USA - KBS S4-4 metaG (SPAdes) (version 2) | ecosystem: Host-associated > Plants > Roots >... | reverse complement strand
ATCCGCCAGTACTACAACCACAAGGCAAAGCTCTCTGAAGCCAACAAAGTCGTCGTCCCCGCCGCCGCCAACGTCGAAGGGATCGACGCCGCGCTCGAGCTCGGCGGCCAGATCACGGGGCACGTCAGCGACACCAGCGGTGCCATCGACCTGGAGGGGGTTGAAGTCTGCGCCCAAGACGCCACTACAACCGCCCCGGTCAGCTGCACCCACACCGACGCCGAAGGCGACTACGCCCTGCCGACCCTGCCCACCGGCTCCTACCGCGTTGGCTTCTGGGGCGAGGGCAAAAGCGCCGCTTATGCACCCAGCTACTACGACGAAAAGGACGGCTTCTTCGAAGCGACCCTGGTTCACGTCAGCGTTGGGGAAACGCTCACTGGGATCGACGCCAAGCTCACGCAAGGAGCCAGTGTCAGCGGCACCGTGACTGATTCAGCCACAGCCGATCCCTTGGGCGAAATAGCCGTCTGCATCCTCAAAACCAGCGCCGCCTCTCCCCAACGCTGCACCCACACCGACCCCCAAGGCACCTACACCCTGGCGGGCCTGCCAAGCGGCACCTACCAGGTGGTCTTCTCACCGCAGTTCGGCGAATTCGCCAAAGAAGAGTTCAGCCTGCCCGAAGAAGACGGCTGGCACACCCAGTACTACGAAGCATCCCCGACCAGAGCGGGCTCGACCACGCTCACTCTTAGTGCTTCCGAGGAGCGTGAAGACGTCGATGCGGCGCTGCTCACGACCTATGTCCCGCCGTTGCCACCAGCGCCGGCGCCGGCTCCTGACACTGCGATCGCCCCGCCGCCGATCGCCAATACGCCGGCGGGGCAAAAGAAGCCGAAGAAGTGCAAGAAGGGCTTCGTGAAGCGCAAGGTCAAAGGCAAGACTCGCTGCGTGAAGGTGGGGCACAAGGAGCACAAGCCCAAGCGGAAGAGGAAGGAAGTAGTTTCATAAAAACCACGTGCGTATCTTGACAAACGCGAACTGACGTGTTTGTATTTCGGCTCGGATTGGCTTGAGAACTGGGTCGGTATGAATGCGAAGCGAGAGATCAGCGGTTCCACCCGAAGCTCGCGGGGCTCGCGCCGACGCCCCGACCTGGAGCCGCCAAAGGTGGAGAAGATCCGGCCGCGCTCAGGTCTCTCTCGGGCGGAGGTCGTCGCCAACCAGCGTGGCCGCATCTTCAAGGGTTTCGCCGCCGCCCTCGCCTACCACGGTTACGAGGACACCAAGGTGACCGACATCGTCGAACTCTCGGGAGTCTCACGGGCGACCTTCTACGAGCGTTTCGAGAGCAAGGAGCTCTGCTTCGACGCTGCCTATGAGGACGGCGTCGAGCAGCTCGCGGCGGCGGTGGAGGAGGGTGCAGGCGGCGAGCGCGGCTGGGCCAACCGGCTCTCGGCAGGGCTGAGGGCCGGGCTCGATTTCCTCGCCGCGGACCCGGCGCTCGCTCACCTCCTCTTCGTCGAGGCGCTCGCCGCCGCGCGTCCCGCCCGGTTCGAGCACGAGCATTCGCTCGAGCGCCTGGCGGAGGTTCTGCGCCCGCCGGCGGGAGGGGGAGAGGGCGCGGTCTCCGAGGAGACGGCGCGCATGCTCGCCGGTGGCCTCGCGTCTCACCTCTCGGGACGGATTCTCGCCGGCGAAGCAAAGCGGCTGCCTGAGCTGCACGACCCGCTGTTGCAGTACCTGCTCGCTCCCTCGCTGGCGGCCTTGCGCACCACGGATGAGCGACGAGCCGCCGCGCTTTGACCCGGGCGGTTTCGCGGAGCTGCCCGACAAGCTCGCGCTCGGTCAGCTGCCGCCCGGCCGTCACGGCTTGCCGCGTTCCTTCGTCGTGCGCAACCAGCGCCTGCGCATAGTCGCCGCCTTGATGCGAATGCTGTTGCGCCACGGCTATGCCGAGACGACGATCGGCCGCATCATCAAGGAGGCCCGCGTCTCCCGCGGTGCCTTCTACGCGCAGTTCGCCAGTAAAGAGGAGTGCTTTCTCGAGGCCTACGACCTCGGCAGCCGCTGGCTTTGCGACGGGGTGGAGGCAGCGACGGGCGATGCGGACTGGCCCTTGCGAGTCCGGATCGGCGTCGGCGAGGCGCTGCGCCTGCTTGCCGCCAATCCCGCGCTGGCCCACCTGATCGCGATCGAGGCGGCACAGGCCGGCCCCGCCGCTCGCAGGCGCCAGCAGGCAAGCCTTGCCCGGCTCGCCGAGATCCTGCGGCGCGGGCGCCCCGAGCGCCCCGAGCTGCCCGGAGACCTCGAGGAGCTGCTGCTCGGCGGCGCCCTCTCCCTCGTCGCCCGCCACGTCGAAAACGACCGCACCGAGCAGTTGCCCGAGATCGAGGCCGCCCTCGTCGAGTGCTTGCTGATTCCCTATCTGGGAGCGGCCAAGAGCAAGAAAATCGCGGCTTGAGACGGGCGCTATACTTTTTGAAGTAAAAGCCGATCCGGATTTAGGAGATTTGCCAGTGGCTAACGGTGCGGACACGCAGGTCAAAGCCCCAGTCGAGGAGATCGAACCCTTCGAGGCGCAGCAGGAGATTGAGGGCGGCGACGTCGTCTTGATCGACACCCGCGAGCCGCACGAGTACCAGGAGGCCCACCTCGACGGCGGCAAGCTGGTGCCGCCCGGACTGCTCGCTGACGAAATCGCCACCGCCGCTCCCGACAAGTCGGCCCGCACGATCATCTACTGCCGCAGCGGCAACCGCTCCTACAAGGCGGCCGAACAGCTAGAAGCGCTCGGCTACACCGACGTCGCTTCGGTGGCCGGTGGCATCATCGCCTGGCAGGAGCAGGGACTCCCGATCCTCGCCGCCGAGGGGATGACCGCCGAGCAGCGCGACCGCTATTCGCGCCACACGCTGCTGCCCGAGGTCGGGGTCGACGGCCAGCTGAAGATGCTGAATGCGAAGGTGCTGCTGCTCGGCGCCGGCGGTCTCGGCGCGCCCACGGCGCTTTACCTCGCCGCGGCCGGGATCGGCACGATCGGGCTCGTCGATGACGACGTCGTCGACGCCTCCAACCTGCAGCGCCAGGTGATCCACAGCACCGAGCGGATCGGGATGGCAAAGACCACCTCGGCCCGCATCTTCATTGAAGGGCTGAACCCCGACGTCAAGGTGGTCGAGCACAATGGACGGCTCGACGCCAGCAACATCCTCGACGTGATCTCCGACTACGACATCATCGTCGACGGCGCCGACAACTTCCCAACCCGTTACCTGCTCAACGACGCCTCGGTGCGGCTGCGCAAGCCGGTCGTCTCCGCCTCGATCCTCGGCTTCGACGGCCAGATCTCGACCTTTGCCCCCTTCGAGGGCCCCTGCTACCGCTGCCTCTACCCGACCCCCCCGCCGGCCGAGCTGGCTCCGAGCTGCTCCGCCAACGGCGTCCTGGGTGTGATGGCTGGGACGATGGGCACCCTGCAGGCCAACGAGGTGATCAAGCTGATCCTCGGCAAGGGCGAACCGCTGATCGGGCGCCTGCTGCTCTACGACGCATTGGGTACCCGTTTCACCGAGCTCAAGGTCCGGCGCGACCCGGACTGCCCCATCTGCGGCGAGAACGCTCCTGAGATCCCGGAGTCGGAGATGGGGAAGTTCCCCGACTACGACGCCTTCTGCGCCGGCGCCGGCGGCGACCGCCAGACCCTGGCCTCCTAGGCTAGGATCACCGCCCTCATGGCGACCATTCGCATACCTCCCGTGCTGCGCCCCCACACCGGTGGCGCCCCCGAAGTCGAGGCCGCCGGCTCCGACGTGGGCGAGGTCCTGCGCGCCCTCACCGCTGAGCACCCCGGCACCCAGGAGCAACTCTTCGGCGAGGACGGCGACCTCAACCGCTACGTCAACGTCTACCTCAACGACGAGGACGTGCGGGTGCTCGACGGGCTCGGCACCGCCGTGAGCGACGGCGACACCGTCGTCATCCTGCCGGCGATGGCCGGCGGCTAAGACCGCCTCGCGAACTGCATCAAATTCTGGCCCTGCCGGGTAGAAAATTTGATGCAGTTCGAGTTGATCGACCCTGGCTATACTTTTTGAAGTAACGGGAGAGATTCGCAGCCATGTCTGAACTTCTCAATCGACCCTGCGGGGGACGCTTCGGCAACATCGTCGAGTCGATCGGCAATACGCCGCTGGTCGAGCTGCCGCGGCTTTCGCCCAATCCCGACGTCCGCATCTACGCCAAGCTCGAGGGACACAATCCGACCGGCTCGGTCAAGGACCGCGTCGCCAAGTCGATGATCGAGTCGGCCGAGGCGGAGGGGGCGATCCAGCCCGGGCAGACGATCCTCGAGCCCACTTCCGGCAACACCGGCATCGCCCTGGCGATGATCTGCCGCCGCAAGGGCTACAAGCTGAAGGTGGTGATGCCCGACAACGTCACCGAGGAGCGCACCCAGCTGCTGGCGATGTACGGGGCGGAGATCGTCTACTCGGAGGGTCCCAAGGGCTCCAACGGCGCAGTCGAGGTGGCGCTCGACATGGCCCAGGACTCGCAGTACTACATGCCCTACCAGTACGGCAACGAGGCGAACCCGCTTGCCCACTACAACGGCACCGCGGTCGAGATCCTCGACGAGCTCGACGAGGTGACCGCCTTTGTCGGCGGCCTCGGCACCGGCGGCACCCTGATGGGCAACGGCCGCCGCCTCAAGGAGGCCAACCCGGAGACGCTGATCGTCGCCGCCGAGCCGATGCAGGGCGAGCTGGTCGATGGCCTGCGCTCGCTCGACGACGGCTTCATCCCGCCGATCATCGACATCACCCTGCTCGACCGCAAGATCATGGTCTCCAACCGCGACGCGATCGTCTGGACCCGCAAACTGCTCGAGGAGGAGGGCGTCTTCGCCGGTGTCTCCTCCGGCGCGATCGCCCGCATCGCCGCCCGCATCGCCGGCGAGCTCGACGGCGGCAACGTCGTCTTCCTGATCCCCGACGACGGCTGGAAGTACCTCTCCTCCGGCGTCTACACCAAGCCGATCGAGGAGATCGAAAACCTCGACTCCACCGTTTGGTGGTAATCGCTTCCTAGCTTCGATCGCACGATGCGGATCGCACAGAGCCTGATCGACGAGATGGTGGCGCACGCGCGCGAGGACCTGCCGAACGAGTGCTGCGGCATGGTCGGCGGCGCCGATGGCGAGGCTGGCAAGGTGATCCGAGTGGAGAACGCGGCGGCCAGCCCGCTGCGTTTCGAGATGGACCCGCAGGGTCAGTACAACGCGTTGAAGGCGATCGAAGACGACGGCGGGGAGCTGCTGGCGATCTACCACTCGCACACCAAGAGCGCCGCCTATCCATCGCAGACCGATGTGAACCAGGCGGTCAACTGGCCCGATGCGATCTACCTGATCGTCTCGCTGGCGGACGAAGACGCGCCGGACGTCAAGGGCTACTGGCTAAAAGACCTGAAGATCGCCGATGCCGAGCTCGTCGTCGAGTAGCGGCGGCCGTCTCGTCAAGGTCGCTTACGCGAATCATCAGATCGAGGCGGAGATGATCCAATCTCTGCTCGAGGCGCACGGCATCCCGAGCATGGTCCAGCGCAGCATCGACAACCCGGAGTTCCTTGCCGCCGGCCCTCGCCAGATCCTCGTCCCCGAGCCAGCCGCTGTGGAAGCGCGCGAAGTGCTCGAGAACGCTTCGGGCGAAACCCTGCCCGGCGAAGGCTTTCCCGACGAAGGCTAGATCGGTCCGGTTGGGGGCCGGGTGATCTCGCGCAGGTAGGCGCGCCAGACGTCCTCAACCTCGCGGAAGCGGGCGCCGAAGGCCTGCTCGATCGTCGGCACCGCACCGCCGGGGCGGAGCTCGAGCGCCAGTCGCTCGCAGGCGTCCGGGCCGCGTTCGGTCTCGAGCAGGTCGAAGATGGTGCCGCCGAGGATCACCGCGTCCCGGCGCGAGGGCGGGAAGGAGGGGCGAGCGCTCTCGCGCAGGCGCCTGATCACCGCCGGGCGGTAGAAGCCGACCTGACGTGAGAAGTACTGGGCGCCGCCTTCGACCAGCCAGGCCCAGCGCAGGTAGCGGGCGAAGCGGCGCGGCGTCCACGACGGTGGCAGCGCCTGGTTGTTGGCGGCGATCACGAGTTGGGCGTAGAGGCGCTCGGCGGTTCCGCGCAGCGCCTCGCGCGAGTCCGCGCCACCGGCGCGGCGCTCCATGTGAGGGTCGTTCAGCACGTGCAGCTCGGTCGACATCGGCCAGCCGGCGAGGTAACGGCGACCCGCCGGCGCCGCCGACCAGCGCGCCGCCGGCAGAAAGGGATGGGCAAGCGCGAGCCAGAGCGGGTTGGTGTGGACGACGACGGTGATCTCGCCGGGCACGACCTCGAAGCGGTCCTCCAAGCGCAGCCGCAGTTCCTCCATCCGGTCCAGCGTTCGCTCCGCAAACGCCGCATCGCCGCTGTCATGACGCGCGGTGAAACTGAGCGATTCCGTTTCGACCCACGGCATGCCGCGACCCTACTAGGGCAATGCTGCGGTCAGGCGGGGCTAAACGAGAGCTGGCTCGGGAGTTGCGGCCTCGACGCCACAGACCTGGAGGATCTCGGCGCGGGCGCGATCGAACTCTTCGTCGGCCATCACCGGAGTGCCCTCGAAGGGCAGTTCGCGGTCGACCTCGACCCAGGAGCGGCAGCCGTGGTACTCCTCGCGCACCCGCACCGTGACCGGGCGGGGGATGCGATGGACCCGCAGCAGCAGCACGTGCAGCGGGTGGCGACGCTTCCAGTTGAGCCGCTTTTCGGCGTAGTCCGGCGTCCAGACGTAATAAGGAGAAAGGCTGTCGACGGCGCGCGGATCGGTGACAGTGATGTGATCGGTCACCTCGGCCCAGGCGCGCAAGCGCACCCGCTCGGGCTGGGAGATGCCGCCGTCCTGGATCAGGGCGCCGGGCGGCGGCTCCTCGTCGGGCCAGACGCCCTCCTCGAGCGCGCGACCGAGCTCAGGGTGATGGGACTCCCGGACCAGGTTGTTCCGTTGGTGGTCGAAGGTGGGGTAGAGGAAGAAGCGTTCGTGCTCGAGCTCGAAGTGCTTGTTCTCCTCGCGGATCCCACCCTTGCGGAGGGTCAGCAGCTGCTCGCCCTCGGCGAGCGCGCGGACCGTTACGGCCCATTCCTTGAAAGCGATCGGCATTTGAAGTCGTACCTTTATGAAGGTGGTTTTGAAACTTGACTGGGGGGCAGATCCCGTACCTCGGACCCCTGTCCAGGTTGAGAGGCCGCCCGGATCGAGCATTTTAGACGAGCTTGTCTGGATTGCAAAATTTGTGATGAAGATCACTGACGGCCGTGACCGCCGCCGCCGGGAGTTTCAAGCCGCAGTCGCTGTCCTGGGGTGAGCTCGCCTTCGGACTTGCCCGGTAGCTCTCGCCCGTCGTGGAGGTTGCGTCCTGGCTCGCCATCGCTGCCGCCGTCGCGGCCGCGCGGTGCGTGGCGGCGACGCTCGCTGATCAGCGAGTAGTGCATCGGGGCCAGTGCTTCGAGCTCACGGACCAGGCCGTCGCCGCCGCGCTGCACTCCCTCGCCGCCGCTGCCGCGGCGCAGTGAGAGCTCCCGCACGCGCAGGGGGAATTCGCTCTCCAGGGCCTCGACCGGGGTGTTGAGCGTGTTTGACATCGCGACGTGGATCGCGCTGGGGCCGTCGGCGTCCGGGCAGGCTCCTTGGCCGCCGCCGAGCGTCTCGTAGTAGGTGAAGTCGTCGTTGGCGAGGGTCAGGTTGTTCATCGTGCCCTGGCCTTGGGCCGGCACGGGGCGGGCGCCGCCAAGCGCGGCGATGACCAGGTCGGCGATGCGGCTCGAGGTCTCGACGTTGCCAGCGGCGACGGCGGCGGGGCGGCGCGCGTTGAGCAGACAGCCCTCGGGGGCGAGGACCTCGATCGGTCGGTAGGCGCCGGCGCAGGGCGGTGCCTCGGGGTCGGTCAGCACCCGCACGGCGAAGAAGGCGGCCGACTTGGTCACCGAGAGCGGGCAGTTGAGGTTGCCCTCGACCTGGGGGTCGCTGCCGCTGAAGTCGAGGACCAGCTCGTCGCCGCGAATCGTCGCCTCGACCCGCAGCACGGCGTCGCTGGGCTGATCGCCACCGTAGTCCTCGAGCACGTCTTCGGCGGCGTAGGTGCCGTCGGGCAGGTCGGCGAGCGCGGCGCGGGTGCGGCGCTCGGCGTAAGCGAGGATCTCCTCCATTCCCGAGTGGAGCTGGGCATGGCCGTGGCGCTCGGCCAGCTCGCCCAGCCGGGCGGCGCCGATCCGGTTGGCGGCCGCTTGAGCGCGCAGGTCGGCGAGGCGCTGGCGCGGGAAGCGCATCTGGCTCGCCAGCTCGCTCAGCGTTGCCTCGTCGGCCCGGGTCGGTGGGATCACCACCCCCTCGTCCTCCAGGGACCGCGAGTTGGCGGGCATGCTGCCGGGCGTCGGGCCACCGACGTCGGCGTGGTGAGCGCGGCAGGCGGCGAAGCCGAGCAGCTCGCGATCGGCAAAGACCGGCGCGATCAGGGTGATGTCCGGTAGGTGGGTCCCGCCCCGGTAGGGGTCGTTGAGGATCCAGGACTCGCCCGGCTGTTGCTCCAGATCGAGCACGGCGGCGACCGCGTCCGGCATCGAGCCGAGGTGGACGGGGATGTGCTCGGCCTGCATCACCAGCTCCCCGGCCGGATCGAAGATCGCGGTCGAGCAATCGTGGCGCTCCTTGATGTTCGCCGAGTAAGCGGATCGGATCAGCGCCGCGCCCATCTCTTCGCAAGCGGCGTGCAGGCCGCCGATCATCACCTGCAGGGCGATCGGGTCAAGCGCGCTCATCGTTGCCGTCCCGCCTTGATCGTGCCGGCCTCATCGACCTCGGCGCGCCAGCCCGGGGGCAGTACGAGGGTCGTCTCGGGGAGCTCGAAGACGATCGGGCCGTCGGCCTCGGTTCCCGCAGCCGGCTCGCCGCGCAGGATCGGCGTATCGACCCAGGCGCCACCGAAGCGCACCTGCCGCCGGCCTGGCTCGCTCGTGCCGTCGCTCGCGGCGGTCGGCTGGGGCTGAGAGCCTCGAGTGACCATCGCCAGGCGGATGTGGACGAGCACGACCTCGCCCTCGGGGTCGCGATGGCCGTAGAGCTCCTCGTGGGCGGCGGCAAAGCGCTCGCTCAGGTCGGCCGGGTCGGGATGTGGCTCGCCCTCGATCGGCAGCTCGAAGGCCTGACCGGCGTAACGCATCTCATAGACGACTTCGGGCTCGGCGGCGTCGTCTTCCGCGCCGAGCGAGGAGATCAGCTCCTCGACCTCAGCTGCGATGCGCTCACCGGTCAGCTCATCGCCGGCGAGCATCACGGTGCGGGTCGTGTCGCGGCGCTGATCGGAGGCGCAGAGGCCGAGGGCCGAGAGGACGCCGCCGGCGCGCGGGCAGAGGACGCGGTCGATTCCCAGCTCGGTGGCAATCTCAGCGGCGTGCATCGGCCCAGCGCCGCCGAACGGCAGCAGGGCGAAGCGACGCGGATCGATGCCGCGCTCGACGGTGACGACGCGCAGCGCCCGGACCATCTCCTGGTTGGCGACGCGGACGATGCCCTCGGCTGCTTCCAGCTCGCCGATGCCGAGCTCGCTCGCGAGTGATGCGACCGCGGCGCGGGAGGCATCGGCGTCGAGCGGCACGCCGCCGGCAAGCTCGGAGTCGGCGGCGAGCCGGCCAAGCAGCAGGTTGGCGTCGGTAACGGTCGGCTCACTGCCACCGCGCCCGTAGCAGGCGGGGCCGGGTTCGGCTCCGGCCGAGCGGGGGCCAACCCGCAGAGCGCCGCCGCGGTCGCGCCAGCCGATTGAGCCACCGCCGGCGCCGACGGTGTGAACGTCCACCATCGGCAGCTGGATCACGCGGCCGTCGATCGTGCGCGAATCGGTTCGCTTCACCTCCCCTGCTTCGACCACACAGACGTCGCAGGAGGTGCCACCCATGTCGAGCCCGAGCGCGTTGCCATCGCCGGAGAGGGCGGCGATCAGGCCGGCGCCGACGGCGCCGCCGGCGGGACCCGAAAGCACGCTCCAGGCGCCGGCCCGCGCTGCTTCGGCGGCTGGGGCGACGCCACCCGAGGACTGCATCACCAGCGGTTCGGGCAGGCTGGCGTCGGCCGCAGCCTCGCTGAGGCGGCCGAGGTAGCGGCCGAGCAGGGGCGAGAGGTAGGCGTCGATCGCGGTGGTCGAGCTGCGCTCGTACTCGCGAGTGCGCGGCAGCACCTCGTGCGAGCTGGAGACATGGACGTTGGGGAGGCGCTCTCGCAGGTACTCCGCGATCCGCCGCTCGTGGGCGGGGTCGAGGTAGGAAAAGAGCAGGCAGATGGCGACCGCCTCGGCGCCGCTCTCGCGCACCAGCTCGGCGAGCCGCTCGGGCTCCTCGGTGCCAAGCGGGTCGATCACCCCCTCTGGGCCGACCCGCTCCGCCGCCTCGAAGCGCAGCTCGGCGGGCACGAGGGGGGTGGGCTTGGGCTCGCAGAGGCGGTAGAGGTTGGGCCGGTCCTGGCGGCCGATCTCCAGCACGTCGGCGAAGCCCTGGGTGGCGATCAGCACCGTGCGGGCGCCGCGTTCCTCCAGCAGTGCATTGGTGCCGACGGTCATCCCGTGGGCGAAGGACTCGACGTCGGCGCCGTCGTGTCCCGCTCGCCGCAGCACCTCCTCGACCGTGGCGATCACGGCACGCGACTGGTCGTCGGGGGTGGTGGGGAGCTTTGCGGTGTGGAGCTCCTCGCCGTCGAAGAGGACGGCGTCGGTGAAGGTCCCGCCTACGTCGACACCGAGCAGCACGTCTCGAAGCTAGCTCAGCGCCAGGTCTCGCGGCGGATCTCGCCGTCGGGGCCGAGCACGAAGTGGATCCCATCGAGCGCCGGGTCGAGGTCGGGGAAGTCGCTGCGCAGATGGCCGCCGCGGGACTCACGGCGCTCCAGGGCGGACTTCGCGATCGCCGTGGCAAGCGGGTATGGGTCGCCGAGCAGTTGCCGCAAGCGCGCCGGGTCACGGCGCGGGCCGGCCAGTTGCCAGACCGCCTCGCGGGTCGACTTCTCCGGCGGCTGGAAGCGCCACTCGGTGGGCTCGGGCGGCTGCTCCGCACGACTCTCGCCCAGGGCCGCTCGTCCCGCCCGCGCGCCGAAGACGAAGCACTCGCTGAGCGAGTTGGAGGCGAGCCGGTTGGCGCCGTGCAGCCCCGTGCAGGAGCACTCGCCGACGGCGAAGAGGCCGGGCAGCGAGGAGCGCCCGTCGAGATCGACCGCGACGCCGCCCATCGTGTAGTGGGCGGCGGGGGCGACCGGGACCGGTTCGGCGCTCGGGTCGATTCCGGCCTCGCTGAGCGAGGCGAAGACATTGGGGAACCGCCCGGGATCGAGCTCGCGCAGGTCGAGGTGCATCTCTTCGGCGCCGTCGGCGTCGAGGCGGTCGAGGATCGCCGTCGTCACCGCGTCGCGAGGCGCGAGCTCGTCGGTGAAGCGGCGGCCGGAGGCGTCGAGCAGGGTCGCTCCCTCGCCGCGGACCGCCTCGGTGATCAGCAGCCCGTCAAAGCGGGTGCCGGGCAGGAAGAGCGCGGTCGGGTGGAACTGGCAGAACTCGAGGTCGGCGAGGTCGGCGCCCGCGGCGGCGGCCATCGTCGGGCCGGCGCCAATCGCGCCCCAGGGGTTGGAGGTGCGGCGCCAGAGCGCCGCGGCGCCTCCGGTCGCGAGCACAGTTGCCGCGGCGCTGATCCGGCCGTCGTCGGTGAGCACGCCGAAGCAGCGCTCGCCGTCGCTCCAGAGGGCGGTCATCGAGGCGCGCTCACGCACGGTGATGCGCTCCTCCGCGGCGACCATCGCCGCCAGCTTCGAGGTGATCTCGTGGCCGGTGGCGCTGCCGCCGGAGTGGACGATGCGGCGGTGGGCGTGGCCGCCCTCGAGACCGAGCGAGAGCTTGCCGTTGTGATCGAGGTCGAAAACGACGCCGCGCGTGCGCAGCTCCTGAACGGCGGCTGGCGCCTCCTCGACCAGGACTTGGACGGCGCTCGGCCGGCTCAGACCGCGCCCGGCGGCGAGGGTGTCGGCGGCGTGCTTTGTCGGCGAGTCGCCCGGCTCGAGCGCCGCGGCGAGGCCACCTTGGGCCCAGTAGCTGGCGCTCTGCGAGAGCGGCGTGCGCGAGACGAGGCATACGCGCCCACCTTGCTCGGCAGCCTGCAGGGCGGTCCAGAGGCCAGCCGCGCCGCCACCGACGATGGCGACGTCGAACTCCACGTCCGTTGTTATCGCTGCCCGGCCTCTCGGCGGATCGCCTCGACCTGACCGCGCAGCCAGGCCGCTGCGGCTTCCCGCGCCCGCGCCCGCTCGTCCTCGATCGCTCGCTCGGCGGCCGCGGCGCGTTTCTCCGCCGCCTCGATCCGTCGCTCGGCCTCCGCCGTCTGCGTCTCGATCTCGGCCAGGCGTCCCTCAGCCTCGGCGACGATCCGGTCCTTGGCCTCGCGCTCGCGGCGCAGCTCCTCGGCGTGGGCGGCGCGCAGCGCCTCGAGCGCCTCAGAGGCTCGCGCCCGCTCCTGCTCGAGGTCGGTCTCCAGCGCCTCGATCTCGGCGGCGACCCGCTTCTCGGCCGTGCTCGCTGCCGCGGCCGCCTCCTCGAGGCGGCGCTTAGCCATCTCGACCTGGGCGCTGAGGTCGTCGCCCTGCGGTTGCCCCGTATATCCCATCTCGCTCAATCTATTACTCGGTGGCGGCGTTTTGCCGGGCACAGGCGATGAGCTCGCGGTAGGCGACCATCGTCCGCTCCGCCATGCGCGCGGCGGAGAGGGAGGCGGCACGGGCGGCGCCGGCGACGCGGTGGTCGGCGGAGTCGAGCAGGGGACGGGCGGCGGTTGCCCAGGTCTCGCGGTCGAACTCGGCGCAGAGCGTGCCCTCGATGCCACCGAGCGCGTAAGGGGCGATGCCGACCGGGGTGGAGAGGACGGGAACGTCGCAGGCGAGGGCCTCGACGGCCGCCATCCCGAACCCCTCGTAGTCGGAGGTGACGAGGACCGCGTTGGCGGCGTTGACCCAGAGTGGCATCTGGTCGGGGTCGATCGCACCCCCGGTGAGCAGCTCGGCGCTGCAGGCCGTGGCGAGCTCGGTGGCCCGATCGTGTCGCTTCTCGGGCCGGTTTGGGTTGGCCGGGAAGAGGAGGTAGCGGCCCCCCGGGTCGAGGCCGAGCTGGCGACGCGCTTCGTGGCGCGGCTTGGGCTTGAAGCGGCGCAGGTCCGGGCCGCAGGGCAGGACCGCCGAGCCGGGCACGGGAGGGAGTCCGGGACGGCCGTCCTCGGGCGCGAAGAGCGAGCGCGAGACGGCGGCGACGAGGTCGGCGCGCCAGGCGAGGCGGCGGGACAGCGGCCCGACCAGCCAGTGGCGCACATCGGTGCCGTGGAAGCTGACGAGCAAGGGGCGCGCGCCGGCAAGGCGTGCCACCCAGCCGGCAAGGCCGTAATGAGCGTGTACGAGGTCGAAGCGCTGCCGCCTCAGCAGACGTCGCAGTCGACGCGCGGCGGGCACGTACTCACCCCTGCCGGGCGGGAATTCGAAGCTCTCGACCTCGACGCCAAGCTGGCGCAGCTCAACGATCTGGTCGCGCACCCAGCGGCCGCGCTGCGGCGCACCGGCATCAGGCACGAAGTTGGTGACGACCAGCACACGCACGTCGCTGAGCGTATGTCACAGAGATGTTGCTTTTAGGTCTAGATCGGTGCGTCGCGGGTCCGCAGCATCGACCTCCTGGCAAACGAAAGGAGGCTTCGATGCTTTACGCGGCGATGGGCTACGTCCACGCTTTGATCGAGCAACGGGTGCGGGCAATCCGTGCCCTGGTTAGTGACGAGGAGGGTCAGGGGACGGTCGAGTACGTCGGCTTGATCCTGCTTGTCTCGCTGTTGATGGTTGGCATGGTGGCTGCGATGAAGGGGTTCAATAGTTAGTTTACTAAGGGGGGATACTATCAACCGAAGGGACAGCACAAACGCCGACTTTCGAATCTCTTGCAGACCAACGTTTGAGCAACGAAAGCGCTGCGCTACCTACAAACTATGCGCGGTGCAATCGGCAACGTTCGATACTTCCTGTGCGCTCAATTTCCTAACCGACGAGGAGCCCGATGACGACCTGATGGACGTCATCAGCTTGGCTCTGGGCGGCAAGATCGCAGTCAACGTTTCCGAGGAGGCTTTCGCGGAGGTCGAAGGCACTGCGGACGCGGAGGCGAGAGGGCGCCGAATTACGCGCCTGAAGACTTTTGGCCGATTGACGATTCCTTCTGGCAGGGCTGCAGAGCGGGACGAGATCGCCGAGAGGCTTCACGCCGCGATCTTTCCGAAAGCGTCGTCGGGCAGTCGTCAAGACGAGCACAATCGGCGCGACTGTCAGCAGCTTGCGGCTCACAAGCTGATTGGGAGAGATGCCTTCATAACCCGCGACGAGCGGCTTCTGCGCGGCGCTGGGGCGGCCGAGGGAGAGGGAATCGAAGTTCTCAGTCCCAAAGACTTCGTGGAGCGAGTGAAGGCAGAGGCGGAGGCAGCGGGCTTGCCTAGCTACCCCGGCATCTCCGTCCGCGACGCTGACCTCGAAAGCGATGAGAGCGATATTCGGAGGGTCCTCTCGCCCCTGGTTGCCGACTATCCGAATTTCGATTCGTGGCTGACTGGGGCGATGAACAAGGAGGGCACCCGGGTTCGGGTCGGGGAATATGAAGGTCAAGTTGCAGCCGTCGCATTGAGCCAGAAGAAGGACCCCAGGGTCATCAAGCTTTCGGCGTTCTACGTAGAGGAAGGGGCTCAGCACGCCGGGCTTGGAGGTCATCTCCTCTGGTCAGAGCTGCGCACTTGGGCGCGGCACGGGGTCGAGAAGGTCTACGTAACCGTTTCGTCCCGTCATGCGGATCTTGTCGCTTTCTTCACTGCCTTTGGCTTCTTGGTTGAGGGTATGTCGCCCCGGCGCTACCAAGGCGACACGGCTGAGCTCGTGCTTGGGAAGCACTTCATTCGAGAGCGGATTGACGACGCCGGGTTGGACGCGTTTGCGGCGTCGGTTGCGAGCGTCGTGTTTCGCGTACCGCCGGATGCCCATGCCGGTCTAGCGGGCTGGGGTCTCCGGCCAGACGTCGAGCGGCCTACGCTGGGTTGGGACGAGGAGGACGAGCGCCTGAAGCTGGTAGCGCGAGGTGAGGAGGGGGAGGAGGCTCGCTCATGGCGCCTCCTCGACCTCGAGCGCATATTTCATCCTGTGCGATTCGCAGTTGGTGGGCGCCGCGCCCTCATGGTGCCGATCGAACCGCAATGGGCCGACGCTCTCCTGGAGCATGCCGGCCAGCAGCGAACACTGGGGCAAGATGCCGCATCCGAACGACTACTGCTGAGGGCCGAAAACGCCTATTACTGCTACCCGAAGTCGCTTGAAATAGCGATTCCGGGAACGCCGATCCTGTTTTACGTATCTGCGCCTGTTGGGGCTGTGGTGGGTGAAGCCCGGATCTATGAATCTGCCGTCGACGTGCCGGAGGAGCTTTTCGCCGCCTACGGTGGGCTTGGGATTTATCGACTACCGCAGATACGCTCTCACGTAATGCCACGTGGACCAAGAGAGGGGAAGGCGTTGGCTATGAGGTTCGGAATGTATGTTCCATTCGAGCGCACGGTTCCGCGATCCGAGCTGGATCGGATTGCGGGGTGTCGCCGGGTTCCGCAGGGTCTGCTTGCCATTTCTTTCGAGGAGTTCGAGGAGATCCGCCGAACCGGAGGACTGGAATGGTGAACCGCGATGTCCTCATGTCTATTCGCCCCCAATACGCGGAGGCAATCCTTTCGGGCGCGAAGACCTTTGAGCTTCGCCGCCGCCGTCCATCTTTCGCGTCGGGCAGTCGCGTTGTCGTCTACTCGTCGTCCCCCGATCGGCAGCTTCTCGGGACGTTCGAGGCAGGCGTGGTCCATGAGGCGAGCCCGGAGAGCCTGTGGCAGCTCGTGTCAAAAAAAGCCGGCGTGACGCGCGACGTTTTCGATGCATATTTCGAAGGTTGCGAGCGCGGCTACGCCATTGAGGTCAATGCGCCCAAACGTCTTGAGCCGAAGCCGCTCCGATTTAGACCACCGCAGTCGTATCTCTATCTCCGACCAGGACGGCGTGGGCATCGGACGGTACTGCGGTGGGCTGCTGCAACCTAGCTGTTTGGACTTGAGCCCTAGAGGCTCCGTCCGAGAGGTTGGGGGCCACTGACCCACAGAAGAGACAAGGCATCGGGTCGATGTAGCTGGCATCGGCCGCGTCGCCGCGAGCCTGCCAAATTCCCCGTGCTGTGAAACATTCAGGGCTATCAGTCCCGATAGCGTCATCGCACTCATAGCGCTTGTTGCCGCTCTTCTCACTATTGCTGGTTGGGCGCGAGAGGCGACCAAAGCCCGTCCCCGGATGCGCCTGGTCGTCCTCACGGCTGGACTCGTTTTGTTCTCCGTTCTGACGGTCTATTTTTGGCAGCGAGATCTCAGACGGAGTGAGGGTCGCGTCGAGGCGGACCATCTGGTTGTGAACTTCCCTTGCGCAGAATGGGGTCAACGGGAATCCGAGGAAATCATTGGGGCTGCGGTCGCATTCTTCTCGCGCTATTCCGATGAGTTCCCCGATCTCTCTACGGAACTTAAGGCCCTCCGTGCAGAAATCAGGTCCGAGCTTCCGGCGGGCTCCGTCGGAGAATCTTTTGATCTCAGCAACCGTCTTGAGCGCTCTGCGTCACGAGCGCGGGGGATGCTTCGGGCGGCAGCGGGAGGCCCAATTGACTCTTGCTAGGGAGTCAGCTTGGCCAGCCGTCCCAGACTCGCTTCACCGCCGCAAGAAATCCCGGGTCGGTCTCGACGGCTATCACCTCTCCCAACTCGACCTCCCCTGACTCTGCGCGGTTCACCCTGGATCGCCAGAGCTGTGTCTTCTCACCGCGCTTCAGCGCATAAGTGAGAAAAGCCTCAACGCGATCGTCGCGCTCGCTCGCGCGCAGTTTTGCGCGCGAGTCACCGCGCTCGACTGCCTCGGCTTCCCAGGCTTCTGTCGCGAAAATGACCTCGTTAGCCCCGAGGCGTTCTACCTCCTCGGCGACGTTCTCGATTCCCAAGTACTTCTCGCGCTGGTCCTCCGGATGCAGGCTGATCTGCCGCAGTGCCCTGCCGTCTCGCAGCAGCCAGGCCAGCGTCACGTGGTAACCGTCGGTGCGAAGCAGCTGTCTGCCCCAGCGGTGGATCGCCTCCGCCTTCTCGAAGATGCCAGCGTCGGTCGCAACCTCTTCCAAAGGTGTTTGCGGGCCGTAGCGCTCGTGTATCTGCTCCTTAGTCAGCGCTGGTCCTCGGTAGGGTTCCAAGCCGACCTCGACCAGCGCACCCGACTGTAGGTCGCGTCGCGCCGTCCGAGCTTGACGGGTGGCGAGCATGCAGGGCAGCCTCCCACTCGGATGCGGCATCTTCGGCGATCCCTCGCACGCTCCGTTTTCGCTTAGCTCACAGCTTGTTTCCTTCTCTGCGCCCCACTGCTCATGCGCAGCCCCGACCAAATTCGTCAGCACCCCGTGACAGTGGGCGAGGACGTCGAGGATCTCGTCGCCGGCTAGCTCCTCGAGCGTCCAACGTCGCTCCACCACCAGGACTCCCTCCAGCTGCGCCCGTTCCGGTAGGCCCACGAGCTGAACGCGGCGCGCGATCTCGTGGGCCTCCATCGTCGGATCGGCCTCGACTGCGACTGCGGGGGTCTCGCTCCAGTCGCCCATCACGCGAACCTGTGCGACAGAGTGGGTGTCGAGATCTCCCTGCTTCTCGATTCGGTTGCGTGCCGAGACCAGCCACTTCATCCGCTTGTCGGCTTCCATCTTCGCTTGCCAAGGCGCGTACCACTGATCGAAGCCGTCGCGGTGGCTCAGCTCCTTTTTCAGCACGAAGGTAACGGTCCGCAGCCCCTGAATCAGTGCGTTTAGCTGGCCGACGAAGCTGTCGGGGTTCGCGTAAGAGCCGAGCGCTGCATGCCACATCTCGTGGCACTGGTTTAGGCGCGCGTGAGTCTTCGGGATCGGGCATGGGACGCCGGGGCTCTGATCGAGTCGGCCATCGCCTTCTTCCGCCGCGGTCGCAGCCTCGACCCCCGCCGTGGGCCACGAACGCGGAATAAGCCCGATCCTTTCTCCCTTGCGCTCCGCCCGTCGCCGCACCTGGCGACTTGCTCGCTCGGGCTCCAGCTCAATTCCCAGCGCCTCCAAGAACATCAGCACCGAGAGCACCCGGCGGCAGAGGTTGTAGGCGACGCTTCCGTGCTGGGTGCAGACCGATTCTTGCTCGGCGTCGACCCAGGAACGCACCTCGCCGTTGGCTCGGGCGAGGAAGTCACCGGGTCCCAGATCGGGCCACTCCGACGAGTGCCCCTGCAGGAAGACCCATCGCGCCCAGGCTTGGTAATCGGTGCCGCCCCAGGGGTGTCTGCTACCCACGCTCCCGAAAGGAACGATGCTGAGCAGTTCATCCTGGCTCCAGCAGAGGGCACCGCGCAAATAGAACGGCAGCGGCCAAGTCTCCCGTTCCCAGGCCACCGGGGTCCCGTCGAGGGCCTCAAGGTCGATGAACACCGGCGATCGTGGGAGCACCGCCTCTGAGGAGTAGAGCGACTCCTCCTCGTCACGGCCCCAGTCCGGCACGAGCGCTGCCTGGTTAGGCTCCACGATCGCCAGGTCGGCTCCCGCGAGCAATGGCAGGAGACGCAGGCTGAGATGAACCTTCGCTGCGACCGCTTGTTCTACGTCTGCATCTGATCCAGGAGGCGGCCTGTGGTTCCACGGCCTGCCCGGCCTCATCTGCGGGAACTCCTTCTTGATCGCGATCAGCGAGCCCATTGCGAAGGCAATGGTGTCGCGCCACACCCCTGGAAATGCTCGTCCGTTCACCCATGAGGGCGCCGGTGGCACGTCCTCGGGCGTCGGCGGCCACGCGACTCCAGAGCCACTCAGAATCGGCCCTTCTCCAGGCGATTGCTCAGACATCGACCGATAGGTCTAGCACCCGCACGATTCCTGAGCGCGGCAGCGTCCTCGGTCCAGGGCGAGCTACTCAGTCGATAGAGCACGAGACTGAAAATCGTGGTGTCGTGGGTTCGATTCCCACCCTCGCCATCCCGTAGCAATGCGGATCGCGGCTCTACGAGAGGGGAGCCGCAGCCGTATTGGGCAACTGATTGGGCAACAGAGCAGGTGGGAGACCGGCTCGTACCGAGCGAGCGCTTCCGAGTAGTCTGCTCAACTTGTGAAATCTCCTATGGAGATATATCTCGCCAGCGCGGACGATCTCCGCCGTGTGTGGCGACCTTGGGAGGAACCTGCGGCGAGCGCGGCTCGACCGCAAGATGACGCAGGAGGAAGTCGCGGAACGCAGCGGTGTTCACGCGACAGAGGTCAGCCGGATCGAGAGCGGCAAGCGCGACCCCCAGGTTTCGACAGTGCAGAGGCTCGCCGAGGCGGTCGGCGTCAGCGCGAGCGATCTTCTTCGCTGAGCAGCAGGCCGGCCCCCCTGCCTATGCCAGCAGCCGGAGGCCGGCCCTTTTTTGCGGCGCGCCTACTTCGTCTTGAACACCTGCAAAAGCGGCGCAACCCGACTGACGGGCACGATCTTCATCCTTGCTCACCCCCTCCCGCTCGTCAGCGCCCGGCTCCTGCCGGGGCGGGAGAGAGGGAGGGTAAGGAAATTCTTAGCGCTGGCCGACTGCTTAGCGCTCAGAATACCGATGCACAGGGGAAATCCATATGCTCAGAGATCCTCGAAAAGACTTGCTGGACCTGACTGGAGAGGGATGGGCGTAAAGCACGCAGAGCTACGGCCCGGGCGCAACCCGGTTAAGCGGCGATCAAGGCTTCCGGAGGAAGCGCCTACATATCCCGCGAGTCATCGTGTCCGCCTCGAAGCGCTCATCCTCCTTCACGAGGGGCAGTTCAGCGCAGCGGAGATCGCGAGGATGATTGACGAGGACGTGCCGACGGTGACCAATCACCTTCGCGACCTCTACGACGCCGGCTGCATCGAATTCGTTGGGCACGAGGGAGAGGGCAATCTCAGAAAAGCCGTCTATCAAGCAATTGCCCGGCCTTTTACGGACCCCGAGGAAACACAGCAAATGTCACTGGAGGAACGCCAAGAAGCCGCTGGCGTTCACCTCCAATGGATCATGGCCGAGGCCCTTGGGTCCTACCGGAAGAAAAAGATGGTCAAGGACGAGACCGTGGTGATGTCGGATGAACCTTGTCTAGACGCTGAGGGTGTACTCGAACTCCATAATTTCTTTGTTGCCTGCTGGATCGGTGATGTTGAGACCCTGACCAGGCTTGAAGGTGTGCAGCAGATCGCTGCTAGAGCTATGAACCGGATGGCGGCCTCAAACGAGGTAGGTACGACAGTAGTCGCTTCACTGATGGCCTTTGAGCGGGCTCGCCCTTCGATATCGGAGGGATCTTCACGGGTGCCGATAAGCAAACGCTGAGCGATAAGTGAATTCGAGTTGTCAAGTACTGATCAGACTGGAAGTATCTACTAATCCGAACTAGATGTTTGCCGGCGTCGTCAGCATGAACCGGCCATCTGTTTGGAAGCCCCGAGATGGCGAGTGCCACACACATAACTCGTCATCCGGGGCGTTCCAGTCACATGCTCCCACACCACAACACTTCCGCCCAGCAGCGACGCGCCGCCTGCTCTCCGCAAAGACGGCGGCGTATGCCTGCACTCCCTCTCCCTTCCCCTCATGGGGACTGTGAGGCGCTAGACGATAGGGCCGGGTGTCCTCGACCGAAGGACGCCCGGCCCGTCGTGAACGAGACCAAGGCTTTGATGATCGCGGTGATGGGCGAGTTCGATCGCCCAATGACCTCAGCCGAGCTTTATGCGATCTGGGATGGGACCAAGCCGCTTCAGGTCATCGAGTACCACCTGTCCACTCTTGTGAAGGCAGGGGTCGCAGAAGTGGTCTATGGGCCAGAACTTCATTTCTGCCTAACTCCAGCGAGTGGAGATAGCAAGAGCCACCTACCAGGGAGCGGTGCCGTCAGCGCTTACGGAGTCCAAGCGCACTGAGCCCTGCGGGTTCGGGCAGGGAATCAAACAAACGAAGGGGAGACGTTCAGTGAAGGGGATAAAGCTCGTCGGATTCGTGCTGGTCATGATGCTCGTCTTGGGTTCGAGCATCGCGCTTGCCGAACAGGAGGAAAGCGCCGGCCAAGGCGCCGGCTCGCTCGCCACCGAAACAGGAAGCCTCCCCGAGCCCACGGCCAATTCGGAAACCGTCAGCCTCCCCAATGGTCAGGTCGAAACCCGGATCTACCCCGAGCCGGTCAACTACCGCGACGAAGCAGGCAACTGGCAGCCAATTGGTGAAAGGCTGCGCGAAACGAGCGAACAGACGATCACGAACGGCGCAAATGACTTCGACGTGACGCTGCCAAAACAGATCGACTCCAAACCCGTCCGCTTCGAAGTGGGGGACCAGTGGGTCGAAAGCCAGCTTCTGCGCAAAGACGTGGACGGCGCTGACCTCGAAGGCGCGATCGCCACGTACGAGGGCGAAGGCAACGCTCCTTCGTTCGAATTCACCGGCCTCAGCAACGGGCTGAAGGAGGAAATCGAACTTTCCGATCCCGGTCAGGCCACCACTTACACCTACGAGCTGACCGCTTCCGATGACCTCAAGCCCTCCCTGGGGGAAGACGGCTCGATTCAGTTCCGCGACCCAGAAGGCAAGACGGTCGTCCTCTTGCCGCCACCGGTCATGTCCGATGCAGCTGGAGCCGAATCGCGAGCGGTCCACTACGAACTAGGTGCCGAAGAAGACGGCCACTGGAAGCTCTCTGTTGTTGCCGATCCCGAATGGCTATCCCAGCCCGATCGAAACTTTCCTGTGACGATCGACCCGACGATCGTCCAAGGACTGGGACTCAACTGCGTGATCGGCGGCCACAAAGGCGAAACCGGCTGGATCGACTGCGCCTCCTGGGGCCGCAAAGACCTCTTGATCGGCTACAGCCCGAAAATCAACAGCGCTGAAGACAACTGGTGGCGCACCCTGATGCAACTCGAAACCACCGCGGTCCCCGTCAACTCGGAAATCTCCTCGGCGACCTTCAACATCCACTCGCTCGAAGTAGCCCAGAACACCAAAGGCGTAGAGCTGCGCAAAACCACCAAGCCCTGGACCTGGCAGGCGTCTTGGAGTCGCTATGACGGCCCTGAACACCTCTGGACTACTGAAGGCGGCGACTACTCCGAAAGTCTCGGCGAAGTGCTGACCGCAACCCGCGGCAACCAGATCGGCTGGTGGCAGTTCAACGTCCCGGCCAAAGTCGTTGAAAGCGAAGTCAACGCAGGCCAATGGCTCAACGTGATCATGAAGCTGATCGACGACAAAGTGCGCGAATGCGGCATCGAAAGCTGCACCCAGCGCAAGGTCGACTTCGACTCGAGCGCCGCAACCACCGAAGCTAATCGCCCTTATCTCTCCATCGTCTACAAAGCCCCCGCCCCGATCGTCACGACCGAAGCGGCCAGCTCGGTCACCGAAACCGGCGCCACGCTCAAAGGCCAGGTCAACCCCCACGGCTACGCGACCACCTACCAGTTCGAATACGGCACGACGACCTCTTACGGGACCAAAGTACCCCTCACGGCCGAAAGCGTCGGTTCGGGCAAAGTCAACGTCGCGGTCAGCAAAACGATCAGCGGCTTGAAAGGCAACACGCTCTACCACTACCGCGTCTCGGCGACCAACGTCTACGGGACGAGCCTCGGACTCGACAAAACCTTCACGACGCCGAAACTGCCGACGGCGACAACGGAAACTCCTCTATACATCGGCGTCACCGAAGCGATCATCCGTGGCAGCGTCAACCCGAACGGCTCAAGCACGACATACCAGTTCGAATACGGGCCGACCACCTCCTACGGCCAGAAACAGCCCGTGAGCCCAGGATCCGCCGGGTCGGGAACAACTCTGGTCAACTTTTTCCCCGAACTCAAAGGCTTGACTCAAGGGGCGACCTATCACTACCGCGTCGTTGCAACCAACGCCGCTGGGACGGTCCCTGGTTCAGACAAAGTCTTTACGACTCTCAATCCTCCTGAGACCACGATCACTTCCGCGACTCCGACCTACACCAACCGTGAAGAGTCCTCGGTCGAATTCAAATCGAACCAGGCTGGCTCGACCTTCAAATGCGGGGTGGATGAAGCGACGCCGACGAAACCCTGCACATCCCCATACGTCCTCCCCGAACACCTCGAAGATGGCTGGCATAGCTTCGTCGTGGCAGCAACGAATTCAGGAGGAACGGCGGACGCAACTCCGGCCAAGTGGACCTTCAACACCGGCAGCTACCCGACGATCGAAGACCCCAAAGAACCCGAAGCGTTCTTCGCCAAGCTCGCCTCTCCCGAAGACGGCAAGATGACGGGCAGCTACTTCAAGCTGAAGGCTGAATGGGGAGGCAAAGAACCCGTAGGTGGGGGAGTGAGCGCTGTCACCTTCCAAATGCAGCTGCCCAAATGGGAAGTCTTCAAAGCCGTTCCGACCAAATGCGTAACTGACAAGAAAGGCAACGCAGTCGCGTGGCCGCTTATTGCAACAGGCAACCCCGGCCACACCGAACCGATCTTCCTCAAGGTCAAAGGCTGTGCCCCGTTTGTCGAAGCGGGCTATCCCGAAAGCGAAATCAAGTTCCGGGCCGTCTTCGACGGCGGCAAAAGCGCAGCGGGAGCAAGCAAGCCCGCCGCGACCGTGTTCGGCCGGATATACAACGGCACGCGAATAATCACCGACGCGATGGAATCGGTCGGGCCGGCCTCGGTCGACCTTGTGACGGGCGCCGCCACGGTCAGCCGCACCGACGTCTCGATCCCGGTCCCAGGGACCGAAGCCAACCTGGAATTCGCCCGTACCTACAACTCCAGTTATCCGATCGGTGAACGCGGCTTCGGAGGGCAGTGGCAGGCCTCCCAGCCGATGGAAGCCGAATACGAAGGCGAAGCCTGGACCCAGCTCATTGAACAGGTGATCCCATACAGCCCGCCGGTCTTCAACGAAGAATGCTGGATGGAAGAAGGCGTAAAAGAATGCGAAAAATGGGAAGAAGAAGAAGCCCAGCCCGAAGAACGCTGGATGGAACTCGTCTCTAATGAAGGCAGCGCGATCACGTTTGAAATCGTCAAAGAAGGCGTCACAGAACGCTATGTATCGCCCGAATACGCCAAAGAACTGATGCTGGCCCGTGAAGACTCCGAACACATCGTGCTCAGCGATCCCAGCGGAACTCACACCAGCTTCGTGCTGAACGAAAGCCGCGAATACCTACCCAAAACGATCTCCTTCCAGGCTACGCCAACTTCGGCGCGAATGGTCTACAACAAAACCGAACTCGAAGGGCTGCGATTGGCGCGGATAATCGCCCCCTCGCAGGTCGGCATCACCTGCGGAGACTGGACCTCGATCGAAACCGCCGGCTGCCGCACGCTTTCGCTCGAATACCTGCCTGATAAAGAATGGACCAAAAAAGTCTTGAGGCCCTGGGAGGAAAAACTAGCTTCGATTCGCTATTACAACCCCACGGGTCAGACCGCCACTTCCCAAGTGGTGGCGAAATACAAATACGACGAAGAACTGCGACTCCTCGAAGAGTGGGACCCGCGCCTGCCAGAACAGGTAGAGAAATACACCTACCAGAAGTATTACTACAAAGAAGCCTTTGCCCAGGATCTACTAAAGACCATCACCCCGCCTGGTCAAGCACCGTGGGAACTCGGTTACAAGACTGGCGCAGTGAACTCTGGCGAACCGTCAAAACTGACTAGCGTCAGTCGCGCCAGCCTGGTCGAAAGCAAACCGACGGCGACTACTACGATCGCCTACGAAGTGCCGGTGAGCGGGAGTGGCGCGCCTTATGACCTAAGCTCGGGAGAAGTGGCCAAATGGGGCCAAACCGACCTTCCGGTGACCGCCACCGCGATCTTCCCGCCAAGTGAGGTTCCAGGCTCTGAACCGCCGAGCGACTACTCGCAGGCGACGGTCTTCTACATGGATGCCGAAGGCTATGAGGTCAATACCGCCTCGCCGTCGCCCCCCGGTGTCGAAGGAAGCTCGATTTCGACCTCTGAATCGGACGAACACGGCAACGTGGTACGCACGCTATCGGCGCAGAACCGGCTGCTGGCTCTTGCGGCGGGCTCGGGATCGGTGGCGCGCTCCCAGCAGCTCGACACTCAGTCGACCTATTCAAGCGATGGGACCAAGATGCTCGAATCGCTCGGCCCGCTGCACAAAGTGCGGCTCGAATCGGGCGCAACAAAAGAAGCCCGGGCGCGCACGATTATCGAATACGACCAAGGCTACGAACTCAAAGAAGGCGAAGTCGCGCCTCGCCTGCCGACCACCGAAACGACCAGCGCCAAGACCTCAACGGGGGAAAACCTCGAATCTCTTGTGACCGAAACGCACTACGACTGGAAACTGCGCAAGCCCACGGAAACGATCGAAGATGCCGCAGAAGGCGGGCTCAAACTCAAGACCCGGATCGCCTATGATCCGACAACCGGGCTACCCACGGAACGGAGCCTTCCGGCTAAACCGGGGGGTGGCGATGCCCACACCACCAGGACGATCTACTACACCAAGGGATCCAACGCCCAGTACAGCGCCTGTGGCAACAACGCCGCCTACGCGGGACTTCCCTGCTTGACCTTGCCGGCGCTCTGGGGACCCGGATCAGAAGGATTGCCGGAACCTCTCATTACTCGTTACGCCAAATACAGCAGCCTGGATGAGCTTGAAGAAGTCATCGAAAGCCCTGGGGGCAAAGAAGAAGCAGGCAAGACCCGCAAAACGATCACGAAATACGACGAAGTGGGACGCCAAGTCACTGTTCGGCGCGTAGGTGGCGGAACCGAACTGCCGCCCACGAAAACCCTCTACAACAAATACACCGGCCTGCCAGAAGTGCAGGAATTCACCTGCGAAGTCAAATGCGAAGGATTCGACAGCCAAGCCGTGACGGTCGCCTACGACAAACTTGGCCGCCCCGAAAAATCCACCGATGCCGACGGGAATACGTCCAAAACGACGTATGACCTGCTCGGGCGCCCCGCGACGATCTACGACGGCAAGGGCACCGAGACCTACGGTTATGACGAAACCTCGGGAGCGCTGGTCGCGCTGAATGACTCTGCCGCAGGGACCTTCACCGCCGCCTATGACGCCGACGGCAAGATGATCGAAGAAGGCTTGCCCAATGGCCTGGTCGCAAAAACGACCTACGACGAAGCTGGCCAGCCAATCAAACGCACCTACACGAAGGTCGTGAGCTGCACCGAAAAATGTACTTGGGTTGAAGAAAGCAACGAACGCTCGATCCGTGGCCAGATCCTCTCTCAGACTAGCCTCTCGGCTACCCAGGAATACAGCTACGACAAAGCCGGCAGGCTGGAATGGGCCAAGGAAACCCCGAAAGGCGCAGGCTGCACGACACGCCAGTATTCCTACGACGCGGATTCCAACCGCACGAAACTGACTACGCGAGTGTCAGGCGGTGCCTGCGAAACGAAATCGACCGGGACCAGCCAGGAATACAAATACGACGAAGACGACCGCTTGATCGGGCCTGAAGCCGTCACTTACGACTCCTTCGGCCGAATAACCAAACTGCCTGCAAAATTCGCTGGCGGAAGCACGCTGGAAACCACCTTCTACAGTAACGACATGCTCGCGAGTCAGTCACAAGCTGGACTGACGAATACCTATCAGCTGGACGCAACCGGCCGCGATCGTCAAGTGACCCAGACAGGCACGAAAACGGGAACCGAAATCTTCCATTACTCGATGGCTTCGGACTCGACAGCCTGGACCGAACGGAGCGGAACGTGGACACGCAGTATTGGCGGGATTGGCGGCGGACTCGCAGCTATTCAAGAAAGCTCCGGCACAACCAGTCTTCAGCTCACCAATCTGCACGGAGATGTGGTCGCCACGGCAAGCCTCAGTTTGTCAGCGAAAGAACCGGCCGCCAAATTCGAATTCGATGAGTTCGGCAATCCCGTGAAAGGCAGTGCCGGTCGCTATGGATGGCTGGGTAAGTCAGCCAGGCGTACCGAATTGCCCTCCGGTGTCATCCAAATGGGAGTTCGTAGCTATGTGCCGGCGCTCGGGCGATTCCTGTCTCCTGATCCGGTGCCAGGTGGCTCGGCAAACGCATACGACTATGCGGACCAAGATCCGGTCAACGCCTTCGACCTCGAAGGGAACTGTTCAACGAAGAAAAAATGTAGGGCCGTGCGCAAAAAAAAGCACGCCAAAGTGCACAACTTGGTATCCCGCATCAGGGACAGAATGCAGACGGCGCGAGAAAATCGCCGGTCGGCTAATGCGCAGAGTCTGTGTCTGCCTGGAGCTCATTGTGTCACGCTTCCTTGGGAAAAGAAGGCTGAAGAAGCGATAGATGGGGTCCAACATTTTATGAAGCACATACTTGATGGCGGGTGCGGCAAGACGGCAGAGCGGTTTGCCTATGCCGGTGGCGCTGCAGCGGGTACAGGAGTACTGCTTGCAGGAGGCGGGCCCGTGTCGGCGGCGGTTGGCGCTATGCTGATACGGCTAGGAGCACAAGCGGGTATCGCGGCCGGTGTGTTCTACGCTGCGTCCGAGTTGGGCATATGCTAGTGCAGTGATTGAATGGAGGCATTGTGGTGAGAGAGTCGCAGTCTAAGATCACGCTCGCTAGGGCCTCCCTAGTCGTTGGCATCGTATGTGTGGTCTTGGCCATTTGGGCGTTGATGCAGGGAGAGGCTCACGACGGGGTCTTTGGCCTTGCTCTGGGAGCATTTCTTCTTGCGTTTTGGCGCTGGGGATTGGCTCGGTCTAAGTGAACAGAGGCCGTTGCGCCCGACTCAGGGTGATCTTGGAGCTGGAGCGAAGTTAGTAGTTCTACGACGACCTGGTATGCGGCTTAGTTGATGCCTGCGAGCGCGACAGCTCTTGACGGCGCATCGCGGCGCAGGTGTCTGGCGTAGGGATTCACCGAGCACTGCTCGCTCTTTCGGGGCGTGCGTCAATAGGTCGTTAGGACCCTCCCCGACCTACCCGCCAAACCAGCGCGGCGAGAGCGCTTGTCAAGGTCGCGCAGCGACCGACCCCCGCAGGGGGTTGACCAGCGCGAGCGCTGCGCTTCAATCGCGAAGGTCGGGGAACTAGAACCCCGGCCCCCCGAGATCCATCTCGATCCCTCGCTCCCGAATCTCCAGCCGGTGCGAACGCTCAAGTCTGCGCTGGTGATCGACAAGGCTTCGCTCGGCCTCCCTGTGCGCCAAACGGTCCACTGGTTCGGGTGGCTTGGGGCCAAAGGCGCTCTCTGTGTCGGTCACTCCGCGTTCGAGCCGATAGCGCTCGACCTTACGAACGCCCTGATCCCAGACGCGAGCCTTACTCGGCTCGGCGGGTCTCTCACCCAGCTCCTTGACGACATAGGGGGGCGGCTCGATCCGCGCGGCGGTGAGGGCCTGGGCGGCGCGCTGGTCTAGTACCTGCTCGGCAAGCTCACGCTCGCGGCGGGCCTCCGTGCCCGGCGGCTCGATCTGCTCAAGCGCCGCGGTCCTCTGCTCGACGGCCTGCCTCCAGGTCTCCTCGCGAGTGAGGGCGTCGGGAAGCTGCTCGCGGCGCTCGCGCCTTCCCAGCGCTTCGACGGCTTCGCACTTGGCGACGGCCCGCTCTAGCTGCTCGCGCGCTTCGGCCAGCCTGCGGCTCTCGGTCGCGTAGCGCTCCTCCTGCGCCCTCTCATCCCGAGCAGGCCCGACCAGCTCCCGGTGACGTGCCGACAGCTCCTCGCTCGGCAGCTTCGCCAGTTCGGCTCGTAGCGCCTCATCGTGAGCGGCGGTCTGGGCGCGGTCGCGTGCGGCGGCTTCCGCGATGTGGGCGATCGGCTCGCGCGCGGGAGCAGCCGGGGCGAACTCGTTGCGCTCGACCTGGATCTCTGGCGTCGCGTAGAGGTAAGTCTCCTCGCGGGTGCGCGAAGTCGCGACGTACATCTCCTGCTTGTCGGTGCTCGGCTCGGCCATGACGTAGGCGCTATCGACCGTGGCTCCCTGGGCGCAGTAGGTGGTGACGGCGTAGGCGTGTAGCACCGCTGGGGCCTCGCCGCCCAAGGTGGTGCGGTCGAGGTAGTCGCGGCCGACCTCGACGCGCCTCGCTTGGTCGATGCCGTCGAGGATCATCCGGCCTCGCTCAGCGTCGACCTCGGCCACTTCCCAGCGCTCACGGTTGAAGATGCCGGCGGCCTGGTCGTTGACGCGAGTAATCACCTGATCGCCGGCGGCGAAGGGGCAGCCACCGACCGAGATCTCCTCGGCGCCGAGCCTGCCTTCTGACTTCGCCAGCTCGCGAGCGATGGCGTTCAAGCGCTCGACCTCCGAGTTTCGCTTCGCCACCATCAAGGCGTCGTCGCCTTGGGAGAAGGAGCGCCACCAGTCCTCGACCATCGCCCCTCGCAAAAGCTCGGGAGTCTCTTTGATCGTCACTCGTTCGGCCTCCTGGTAGAGGCTTAGTGCTTCGCGCGAGCGGCCTTCGCGGATCAGCTTGGCCGCTTCGCGATCGACCTCGTGGTTGTGGCGGATCACTTCGTGCAGGTGGACCGGATCGGAGCGCTCCGCGATCGCGGCGAAGAGGCCGCCCGCCTCGATCGACCCAAGCTGCTCGGGGTCTCCGACCAGGACGAGCTTTGCCCCGGCCTTGTCGGCGTGGTCGATCAGGCGGGCCAAGTGCTCAGAGCCGACCATCGAAGCCTCATCGACCATGAGAACGGTGCGCGCGGAAAGACGGACCTCGTTGCGGTCGAGGTCGCGCAGCATCCCGGCAACGGTCGTCGCCTCAAGCCCCTCGGCGCGAAGGACGTTCGCCGCTCTCCACGTCGGCGCCACCGCCCGCAGCTCGATACCGACGCTGGCCCAGCCTTCGGCGGCGGCGACGGTGGCGAAGCTCTTGCCGGTACCGGCCTCCCCGATCACCACGACGATGCCCTCCTTGACCGTGAGTAGGCGGTAGACCATCTCGCGCTGGTCGGTCTTCAGTGTCGGACGATCGCGGATGATCCGCTTGGCGGCAAGCTCGCCGGCCTCCGCTCGCGCTTCGGCCGCCATTCGTTGCGCCGTTTCCAGCGCCTGGCGCTCCAGCGCCCAGATGCGAGTCGTGGTGAAGCGGAGACCTTTCGGGGTCTCGGCCACCCTGACCACGGAATCGGAAGAGAGAAAGGCATCAGCGGCGCTCTCGACCTCGTGCGCGGGCGCACCGTTGGGAAGCATGTTGGCGACGGCCTGGATCGCGTCGCGGCGGTCGAAGTGGGACGCGTGGGCCGTTACCTCGCGGTCGAGCTGGGCGATGGTGAGCTTGGTCGCAAGCTCGACCTCGCGGCCCATTGTGTGCGCGATTGCCTCACGGTCAAGGCCGATCTCCTTCGCCTGCTCTGCCCAGCGTTGGCGCAGGTCGCCAAGCTCGATGGCCTCCTTGGCCTTGCGAGTGGCGAGCGTCGCCACCTGGCGGGCGCGGGCTGAGGCATCCGCCCCGGCCGCCTCGAGTATTTCCGCGCGACGGGTCGAGAACGCTTTCAGCCATGCATCCTCGAAGCCCTTGATCTCCGCGATGCCCTTGCGAACCTCCTGCCATTCGACGCCCAAGGTCCGGGTCAGCTCATGGCGCAGGTTTGCCTCGTAGATGTAGCTGGCGGTGGTGGCGTGCTCGAAGATCGCGGGGTGGTAGAGGCGGGTCCATTTCCCGTCCGGCCCCTGGGTCGCGTTGGCGATGAGCGCATGCGTATGCAGCTGCGGGTCGCCGTTGCGTGAGGAGCGGTGGACGTAGCCGGCGGCGAGGTAGCCGCTGCCCTTGACGAAGGAGATGCCGCCCTCTCCGTCGCCACGTCGCGTCAGGCAGGCGTTGGCCTGCATGTAGTCGAGAGCGGCTTGCACGGAGCGCAGGTGCGCGGCCTTGACCGCTGCGGCGGTCTCGGGATCACCCAGCGCCCAGGTCAGAGAGACCGACTTCGGGGCCGAAAAAGTGAGATCGAAGCCGGGGATCGACGGACCGGCGCGAAGGCCAAGCGGCTCCCCGGTGGCCGGGTTGATCCCGGTCAGCATGGCAACGAGCTGGTCGGCCTCGACCTCGCCGGAGAGGCCGAGCTCGGCGGCTGCGTCCCCCATCCATTTCCCGGCCGCCTCGCCCTCGCCGGAGTAGTAGTCCTCCTCGCCTTCGGCGACCTTCGAGAGGTAATAGCCCTCCTGGCCCTTTCCGAGCTTGCCAATGCTGAGCATCCGGGGCCTATGTCAAGTCCGCGAGACCAATCCGTCGGTCTCTTTCGTCTGGGTGGCACCCCGGGCGCCCCTGGGAGTTCGCCGCTCCTGGTTGGCTCATGCCTACTAGGTCAAGTGGGGACCGGCGATTGATCCACTGATTTCGCCTCTGCCTCTCCTGCCTTGACCCGCTTGGCGCTGAATCGCTCATGCCTAGTACTCCAGGGAGAGCGGCCCAGTGCGCCACCAGTTGCTCACGTAGTCGTCACACAGCACAGAGCCATTGGCCTCATCGGCTAGGCCGCTCGCGGAGCTTTGGGGGGTCCGGCTCATGCCCCATAGGTGCCGGCGCCGGGCGTTCTTGATCCACTTCTTCTGAGCCGGGCGGTGAAGGCTGGCGCCCCGCGCCGGTCGCGAGAACGCCGCCTGTGAAGGTCGGTGACGCGGTTATGCGGGCGCGCACGCCGGGTCGTTGGGGCGTCGCGGTCCCGCCTTCGGCGGCCACCCGTGCCCCTGTTCGCCTTGGCGAACTGATGTGGCGTGAGGGCTGTGGCTGTGGTGCTGGGGTCTGCCTGTAGGTGGCTGCCTGCCTGCCTCTCTGGCTGGCTGATCTGCCTCCTATGGCTCTAGGTCCTGCTGGTCTGTCTATGGCTCTGACTAGCTGGGTCTATGTCTCTGGCTAATGGTCTGACTGTCTCTGCTGGATGGGTATGAATCACTTCGGGGCATGGGCCTTTGATCCCCGGCTTCAAAGAAGTGGATCAAGCGCAGGCCGTGGTGGCACCAGAGGGCATGACACGCAGGCAGAGGCCCACAGGCGGCGTTTGGCGGCGGGTACCCGCGCTGGGGTTGTGTGAGGGCTATGTGAGCAATCGGCCGCGCAAAAGCGGCGCAAAAGGACGCCCTGAATGGACTACTAGATATGAGAAAGAGCAGCGAGGCGAGGGTCGCCAGTCCTGGACGGCAGGAGCGCCAGGGAAACAAGTGGATCAAATCGGGGTCCCGAGTTGACCTAGAAGGCATGAGAAAAATCAGGGCGAGCGAGACAGGTCGCAGACGGCGGGGCGCCGATGACTTCAGCGGGACGAAGAAAACCGACGGATGACGCGCTCGCTTTTGACATATGGGCTGAGCGCGATGCCAAGTCGAGGACAAGCAAGCCGACGCGCTGGGCGGGTTGGGGGAGAGGCTTGCCAGTTCGGGCCTTGGCGAGCCGTGGCTACTTCGCTCTATCGCCTCGGCGGGTGGTCGGAATGAGTCCTCCTCGCAGCGGTGCTCTGGACAAAAGGGTTGCGTCGCGCGTGAAACAGAAGGACGGTGACCGGACTCAGCGACGCCGGGCCTCGCAGCCTGGGAACAGTGCTAAGGAGGCGCGGGAGCGGTTCGCCCGAACCTTTGCCGATGTTCTCTCAGGACGCTTCGGCGGGCGCTGGTCCGTCGAGTGGGAGGGTGCGGATCGTGCCGCGCTGCCCTCGGATCGGAACGGCCGGTCCTTCTCCGGCGAGGAATAGCCGCGTTCGCTCGGCAATCGGGAACTTGCCGTTGCGGCCGTTGCCGCTCGTTCGCCAAACGAACGCTGAGTCGAACACGGAATGCAAGAGGCGGCGTTGATCTTCAAGCGTGAGGTCGTCCCAGACCTGTTCCAGGTCGGCGTCGATCTGTGCCGGCTCACGCTCCTGGTCGCGCTCATCGCGTTCTTCAAGCAGAGCGTCAACCTGCGCCTGGCGACTTTCCAGAGTTCGCAGGTAGACGTCGGATTCCGGTCCGCCTAGTGCTTCGGCCAGGCGCTCGTCGAGGGCGGCATCGCGCTCGGCTTCGGCAGCGGCGATTTCGGCGTCGAGGTTAGAGCCACCTTCGTCCTCGCGGGTATGGGCCGTCGCGCTCCTAGCGAAGTCAAAGAGGTGGGCGAGGACAAACGGCTCGATCACACTGGCCTTTACCGAGGCAGGCGCCGGACAGCGACCGCCCGCCTTGTCGGGCTTGCAGGTGTATTCAAGGAAGTCCTTGCCGTGCCTCGTCCTTCCCATCTTCGGCTTCATCGCATAGCTGCAACCCCCGCAGCGCAGGATTCCCGAGAGCAGGCCCGTCCCTTTGCCAGAGCGGCCGGGGTGTACCCCTCGCGCCTTGTTTGCGGCCTTCCACTCGGCAAGGGTCACGATCGGCTTGTGAGCGTCGGGATTGGCGATTTTGCCGGCGCGTGCCTCACCGAGATAGACGCGATTGCGAACGACCGTGCCGACGCTGGCGACAGTCCAATGCTCATTACCCCAAGGGGTCGCAATGCCCTCATCCTCGAGGAAGCGCGCCAGCTGCGTCCAAGAGATCCCAGCGGCGCGGCGACTAAATAGCTCACGGATGACCGGGGCAACCCTTGGATCGGGTTCGAGGATGCGGTCTGCGTTGCGGAGGTATCCAGTCGGCACCTTGCCCGAAACATGGATGCCCCGCGCGACGGCCGACTTGCGGGCGGTCTCCCAGTTCTCGCGAATACGGGCAAGCTCCAACTCGGCAAGCGCCGCGAAGAGGTCAGCGAGGAACTTGCCCATGTAGCCGGAGGTGTCGATCCCCTCGGCAACCGTGCAAAGGACGCCATTGGCATCGCGTATCTGCGCGAGCAGGTTGGCCGAGTCCTGCACCGAGCGCCCGAACCGATCCAGCCTCGCTACCGCCAGCCCACCCGTTGCCCCATCCTCAATCCGCTTCATCGCGGCTGTGAGGCCGGGTCTGTTGGCCTTCGAGCCCGGCTGGTCGAGGTCTTCATGCCACTTGGCGATCCTGTGGCCTTGTCCCTTGGCCCAGGCTTTGACACGCTCTTTCTGCTCTCCGGGCGAGATGAAAGCATCGCCGGAGCGGCCTCCTACACGCGACACGCGAATGTAGCCATCGAGCCTCATCTGAGCTTGATTCCCCCTTACTTTACGGCCTGAACGGCAAGCAAGGCACCGAGTTGGCTGACGTCATCGTCAACAAGATCAAGGAGGCGGTTGACAAGGTCGCATTCAAATGATCCTAGGTTGAGACTCCTGGATTTCTATTGACTGCTCAGGGCGTACCGACCTATGCTCTCAGCAGGCCTCCATGGCGTCGAGGGGCAACTGCGGCTCCCGCAGACGCCGGTGGGCCACCCCAGTGGGAACAGGAGGGGCCGTGCCCGAGCGCGGCCCCTCCGCCATTTCGGCCTTGGCACCCGTCGATCCCGTTGCTTCGTCTTGTCCATCTAGACTCGCGCCCCATGCCAGCCTCCCGAAGTTACGACCGCGCCCCCGCCGACATTCGACCAGTCTCGATCGACCCCGGTTACGTCGACACCGCCGATGGCTCCGCCCTGATTACCCTCGGCAGAACCAGGGTGATCTGCACCGCTTCGATCAGCACCTCGGTGCCGCGCTGGATGCAGGGCCGCGGCAAGGGCTGGGTCACGGCCGAGTACGCGATGCTGCCTGCCTCGACCGGCGATCGCAAGACGCGCGACATCTCCAAGGGCAAACAGGACGGGCGCAGCGTTGAGATCCAGCGCCTGATTGGTCGCTCCCTGCGCGTAGTTCTCGATCCGCAGGCGCTCGGCGAGCGCAGCATCTACGTCGACTGCGACGTGCTGCAGGCCGACGGTGGCACCCGTTGCGCGGCGATCACCGGCGGCTACGTGGCACTGAGGTTGGCGCTGCAGAAACTCGTCGACTCGGGTGAGCTCGAGTCGATGCCGCTGACCGGCTCGGTGGCGGCGGTCAGCGTCGGCATCGTCGACCGTCGTGCTCTCTGCGACCTCGACTATTCCGAGGACTCGACCGCCGAGGTCGACGCCAACGTGGTGATGACCGGCGAGGGTGGCCTGGTCGAGGTGCAGGCGACGGCGGAGCGGACGCCGCTCTCCCGCGCTTCGCTCGACGAGCTGCTGGGTCTCGCCGAGATGGGGATCTCCCGCTTGCGGCAGGTGCAGGAGCGGGTAGCTGGCAGCGAGTAACTGCCCGTGATCTTCGCCACCGCCAACAAGCACAAGCTGCGGGAGATGCGTGAGCTGCTGCCGGCGCTCGAGCTCGAAGCTCTGCCCGAGGGTGTCGAGCTGCCGCCCGAGGACGGCGACTCCTTCGCGGTGATCGCGCTGGAGAAGGCGCGTGCTGCCCATGCCGCCAGTGGCGAGGCGGCGATCGGCGACGACTCGGGCATCGAGGCGATGGGGCTTGGTGGCCGTCCCGGGATTCACTCCGCCCGCTACGGCGGCCTCGGAGCGACCGACGAGGAGAACCTGGAGAAGCTGCTGCGCGAGGTGACCGCGGCCGGCGATGACCGCCGGGCCGCCTACCACTGCGCGCTGGCACTGGTCGAGCCCGATGGCTCGGAGCGGGTATTCGAGGCGCGCTGCGAGGGGACCTTGATCGAGCGGCCCCGCGGCGAGGGCGGCTTCGGCTACGACCCCGCCTTCGTCCCCGACGACACCGGTCCTGATGACCAGCGGACGATGTCGGAGCTGAGCCAGGGCGAGAAGAACGAGATCAGCCACCGGGGGCGGGCCGCGCGCATGCTGGCGGCGCACCTCGCTGCCGGCAGAGCGACGCCCGGAGCACGATGATCCACACCAAGAGCGGCGCGGCGGCACTGTCGATCGCCTCCAACGCGCTGCTGATCGTGATCAAGCTGGTCGCCGGCGCGATCACCGGCTCGATCGCGATCCTCACCGAGGCGATCCACTCGCTGATCGATCTCGTCGCCTCGATCGTCGCCTTCGTCTCGGTCCGCAAGGCGGGCGAGCCGGCCGATGCCGACCACCCCTACGGCCACGAGAAGGTGGAGAACCTGGCGGCGACGATCGAGGGGCTGCTGATCCTGCTCGGCGCCGCGATCATCGTCTACGAGGCGACGCACCGATTGGTCGTCGGCGCCAGTGTCGATTCGCTCGGCGTCGGCATCGCCGTGATGGGGTTCTCGGTCGTGGCCAACCTCATCGTCTCGACCGTCCTCTATCGGCAGGCGAAGATCCACGAATCAGCGGCGCTGGAGGGCGATGCCGCCCACCTGCGCACCGACGCGCTCACCTCGGCCGGGGTCCTGGTTGGCCTTGCGATCGTCGAGATCACCGGCAACGCCGCCTTCGACTCGATCACGGCGCTCGTGGTCGCCGGCGCGATCGTCTCGGCCGGTGTCCGCATCATCAGGCGCTCCTCCGGTGTCCTCGTCGACGAAGCGCTGCCGGACGAAGAGATGGACCGGATCGAGGCCGCGATTGCCGCCGCCCGCACCGCCGAGGTCGCCGGGTACCACAAGCTGCGCGCCCGCCGGGCCGGCAGCCGCCGCTACATCGACCTCCACGTCCAGTACCGCTCCGGCACCAGCCTCGAGCGCGCCCACGAGCTGGCCCACGGGATGCGCGACGAGATCGAGGCGGCGATCCCCCGCGCCGAAGTCCTAATCCACGTCGAGCCCGAGACCTCCCTGCGAGACCCCGAGCGAGCCCGCTCTGGTCCGTTTCGAGCGGGCTAGGGAGACGGCCAAAGGTTGACCGCCGCGGCTAGCCCAACGGCGCCCACGGTGATCGAGTAGCCGGTGTAGCCGCTGATCGCGAAGAGGACGACGGCGATCGCGCAGATCGAGACGACGGTGATCCAGGAAGCTCGGGCCAGGGACACGGGTCGCTATTTTGGCCGAAGTGGACGACGGTCAGACGAGCGAGGTGGTATCCGGCGAGGCGGCGGCCAGCGCTCTCGCCTACCTGACCGAGATGTCACCCGACCTGCGTGGCGGTGCGATCCTCGATGCCGAGGGCGATGTGCTCGCCGCCAGCGGGCGGCCGACGCGCTGGCGCGACGATGCCGCGGCACTGCTCGCGGTCGCTGACAAGGCGGGCGATGAGCCGGTCGAGCAGCTTCACATCGGCAGCGAGCAGGGCGAGGTCTTTGGCGTGCGTCAGTCTGGGCTCGTGGCGCTGGCGGTCACCGATCGCTTCGCGCTCTCCTCGCTGCTGCTCTTCGACATGCGGGCGATCCTGCGCGACTTGGCGGAAGGCGGCGACGGCAAGGGACGCGACGGCGATCGAGATGAGGGAGGGGGACGCGATGCCGCCTAAGCCGCACCGGGTGCTGCTCGATCGCGTCTCCGGTTACGCCGACGAGGCGGCCGCTTACGTGCGGCGCCGCCGCGTCGCCCGCCAGCCCTTCGCCAGGCTCTATTACACGGAGGGTCGGGCCAGCGACCACGCCGCTGACTCGCTCGCCGGCGCCGAGCTCTTCATCGCCGCGGGGCGGCTGATCGAGATCGCCGGGAAGCGGCCAAATGCGGGAAAGCGAGCGCGGTGAGCGCCCCGATCGTGACGGTGATCGCCGGTCGTTCGGGTCCGTGGCGATCGGGACGCGAGCGAAAGGTGCACGGGTGAGCGAGCTGATCGATTCCGAGGTCGCGGCGCGGGTCCTCTCACGGGCGCTGGCCAATGGCGGCGAGTTCGCCGAGGTCTACGCCGAACGCAACGCTGGGATGACGATGGCGATCGACGAGTCGCGGATCGAAGCGGTGCAGTCGGGCGCCGCCACTGGCGCCGGGGTTCGAGTGATCAGCGACGGCACCACCTACTTCTCCCATGTCGACGGACTCGATCCGGCAGACATCGAGCGGGCCGCGGACGAGGCGGCGGCGGCGCTGCACGCCGAGCGATCCGAGCCGCGGCCGCTGGGCGCGGTTACGGGCACGCCGCAGCCAATCGCGGTAGCCCCGGCCGGGGTGCCTGCCGAGCGCAAGGCGGCTCTGCTGCGCGAGCTCGACGAGCGCGCCCGCGGCGCGGGCGGGGAGATCACCCAGTTCACCGCCTCCTACGCCGAGGCTCACCGCGAGGTCTGCGTGGCCAACTCCGAGGGCCTGCTTGCCGAGGACGACCGCACCCGGGTGCGAATCGGCGCTCAGGCAGTAGCTCGCCGCGACGACCTGGTCGAGACCGGTGCCGAGACGCTCGGTGCCCACCGCGGCTTCGAGCTCTTCGACAACGACCCCGGCTCGATCGCCGATGATGCCGCGCGCAAGGCGCTGACATTGCTCGACGCCTCTCCTGCGCCCGCCGGCTCTATGCCCGTGGTCGTCGGCGGCGGCTTCGGCGGCGTGCTCTTCCACGAGATGACGGGTCACGGGCTCGAGGCCGACCACATCCAGAAGGGGGCCAGCGTCTACGTCGGCAAGCTCGGGGAGCAGGTGGCGCAGCCGCTGCTGACCGCCTACGACGACGGCCGCCTGCCGAACGAGTGGGGGAGCGACGGCGTCGATGACGAGGGCGTGCCGACCCAGAAGACCAGGGTGATCGAGGACGGGCGGCTGATCGCCTACCTCTACGACGGGGTTACGTCGCGACGCGACGGCGTCTCCTCGACTGGCAACGGGCGGCGCGAGAGCTTCCGCCACCTGCCGGTGCCGCGGATGACCAATACCTACATCGCCCCCGGCGACGCTGAGCCCGAGGCGATGATCGCCGAGGTCGAGCGCGGCTTCTACGCCGTCTCCTTCGCCGGCGGGCAGGTCGACCCGGCGACCGGCGACTTCGTCTTCGGCGTCTCCGAGGGCTACCTGATCGAGGGCGGCAAAGTCACCCGTCCCTGCCGCGGCGCGACCCTGATCGGCAACTGCCTGGAGGCCCTGGCGGCGATCGACGCTGTCGGCAACGACTTCGAGATGAAGACGGGGATCTGCGGCAAGGCCGGCCAGCGGGTCCCGGTTGGCACCGGCCAGGGCCACGTCCGCATCGCGGCGATGACCGTGGGGGGGACCGAGGTGTGATCGCGGAGCGACCAAGCGTTCATCCCTGGTTCTTCGCGCCGGGGGCGAAGCGGAGGCATTGGTGATGATCGAGGCAGCGCGGCGCGCCGTCGAGGCGGCGACGAAAGCCGGGGCTGGCGAGGCCGAGGCCTACGCGGCCGAGGACAGCGGGCGCGAGGTCCGCGTCCACGGTGGCGCGGTCGAGAGCCTGACCGCGGCGACTCAGCGCGGCCTTGGTGTGCGCGCCTGGATCGGTCAGCGAGTTGGTTACGCCTACGGCACCGATCTCTCCGCTCCCGGCATCGCCGGCTTGGCGGAGCGGGCGGCCGAGGCGGCGCGGGTCGCCGACGAGGACGAGTTCGCCGGGGCGCCGCGGGGAGTCAGTGAGGGCGACCCACCCGAGTTGGCGCTGAGCGACCCGACGATCGGCGAGTGGTCTACCGGGCAGCTCGCCGACCTCGCGCTCGAGATCGAGCGCGCGGCGCTGGGCGCCGACGCTCGGATTGCCGGGGTCGAGCAGGCGGTTTACGCGGACTCGACCGAGCGCGTCGCGATCGCCTCCTCGAGCGGCATCGAGGGCGAGTACTCCAGCTCCAGCTGCTACGGCTACCTGCAGGCGCTTGCCGAGGGCGAAGACGGCCGCGAGACCGGGCTCGGCTTTGGCCTGGGACGGGGGCCGGCAGCGCTGGAACCCACCGCGATCGGCCTCGAGGGGGCCGAGCGGGCGCTGACGATGATCGGCGCCGAGAAGCCCGCATCGCGCGCCTGCCCCGTCGTCCTCGACCCGACTGTCGCCGCCAGCTTCATCGGCCTGATCGGCCGCGGCCTCAGCGCCGGTGCCGTGCAGCGTGGCCGCTCGCCCTTCGCTGGGCGGGTCGGCGAGGAGGTCGCCGGCGAGGCGCTCGCCCTGCACGACGACGGGCTCGACCCCGAGGGCTTCGCCTCTTCCCCGCTCGATGCCGAGGGCGTGCCCCGGCGTCGCACGACGCTGGTCGAGGCGAAGACGCTGCGCACCTACCTCTACGACACCTACACGGCCCGTCGCGGCGACGCCGCCTCGACCGGCAATGCCAGCCGCGCCGGCTACCGCTCGCAGCCCTCCGTCTCGACCTCCAACCTCGTCGTCGCCCCTGGCACGCTCAGCTTCGCCGAGCTGCTGCGCGAGGCCGGGGAGGGGGTGCTGGTGACCGACGTCGCCGGTCTGCACTCGGGCGTCAACCCCGTCTCCGGGGTCTTCTCGGTCGGCGCCTCAGGACGGGCGATCCGCGACGGCGAGCTGGCCGAGCCGCTGCGCGAGTTCACGATCGCCAGCGACCTCGTTTCGATGTTGCGCGCAGTGCGCGCGGTCGGCGCGGACGCGCGCTGGGTCCCCTTCAGCGGTTCGGTCAAGACCCCCTCGCTGCTGATCGCGGAGATGACGGTCGCCGGTTCCTGAACGACGACCGCGCCGGTTCCCGAGTCCCATGCGCTTTTACGCCGTTTCCGCTGTTAGATTGCCGCCGATTTCAACCATCCATTCGACGGAGGAGCTTCGACGTGACTAAGGCTGAGTTTCTGGACCAACTTGCAGGCGACGAGCGGCTGGGCAGCAAGAAAGCGGCCAGCGACGCGGTTGACGCCGTGCTCGACGCGATCACCGACACCCTGAGCAGCGGCGGCGAAGTCAGCTTCACCGGCTTCGGCAAGTTCCACGTCGCCGAGCGCGGCCCGCGCCAGGGCGTCAATCCCCGCACCGGTGAGCGGATCACGATTCCGGGCGGCAAGGTCCCCCGCTTCTCCGCCGGCTCGGCGCTGAAGACCAAGGTCAAAGGCTGAGCAGCACAGAGCCCTTCGCGGATCGGCTTGCGGCGCTCGTTGAGGAGCGTCGCAGCCAGATCTGCCTCGGCCTCGACCCGGATCCGTCGAAGCTCTCCTCCGGGTCCGAGCCGCCAGAGGATTCCACCGCCACGGTCGCCGAGCGCGCGGCCATGGCGGTGCTCTCGCACTGCCGCTCGTTGATCGAGAGCGCTGGCCCGGCCTGCGTCGCGGTCAAGCCCCAGCTCGCCTGCTTCGAGCGACTTGGGGCACCCGGCTGGGCTGCGCTTGCGGAGGTGTGTGAGGTAGCCCAAGCCGCCGGTTTGCTGGTGATCGCCGATGGCAAGCGCGGCGACGTACCGGTGACCGCTGCCGCGTACGCCCAGTCTCTCGTCGGTGAGACGCCAACCCCTTGGGGCCCCGTACGGGGCCTCGGTGCCGATGCCTTCACTGCCAACCCGCTGCTCGGAGAGGACGCGCTCGAGCCGCTGATCGAGGCGGCAGCCGCGGCCGGTGCTGGGATCTTCGCCCTGGTCCGGACCAGCAATCCGGGCGCTGCCGACGTCCAGGACCTGCCGGCTCCCGAAGAGCCCCTGCACGAGCGCCTCGCCGCGCTCGTCGACCGGCTCGCCCCGCGGCTGCCGGGGCAGGGGGAGATGAGTGGCATGGGCGCGGTCGTCGGGGCGACCGAGCCAGAGCACATCGGCCGCCTGCGGGCGCTGATGCCGCGCTCGATCTTTCTCATCCCCGGCGTGGGGGCTCAAGGCGGCAAGCCGGAGCTGCTCGGTGCCGCTTTCTCCGCCGGCCGGGCCTCGGCCCTGGTCCCGGCCTCGCGCGGAATTGCCGCGGCCGACGATCCCGCCGCCGCCGCGGAGAGCCTGCGCGCCGCGGTTTGGGACGTTTCGACCGCCTAAAACCGCTCTGACCGTATATACGATCTCCGGCTCTCATCAGCCTGCCTTCCACGTCCAATGAACAAGCGCTCCTCAGCCCTCGCCCGCATCTTCGCGGTGGCCGCTCTCGCGGTCGCGCTGATCGTTGCCATCGTCGCGATCAGCAGCGCCCTGAGCGGCGACGACTCGAACGAATCGAGCGGGCGGCATCACGGCGGCACCAAGACCCACAGGGCCCACCACGTGCACGTGCCGGTCACCTACGAAGTGAAGAGCGGCGACACCCTGATCTCGATCGCGCACAGGATGGGCGTGCCGGTGGTGCGGATCGAAAATCTCAACCCCGAAATCGATCCGCAGAGCCTGATCGTCGGGGAACAGCTGAAACTGCGCCAGCCACGCTGAAGCAGCTGACGCTCCTGCTGGCGCTCCTGCTGGCCCTCGCCTTTCCGGCCGCGGGACATGCCGAGGGCCCGCCGATAGAGGCGCGCTCCTGGGCGCTGATCGATGCCCGCAGCGGTGACGTGCTGGACTCGCACGCCCTCGCCGACGAGCTTCCGATCGCCAGCACGACCAAGCTGATGACGGCCTACGTGGCCCTGCGCGAGCTGCCGCTCGACCGCATCGTGCGCGCAGCTCCCTACGAAGCCGAATACGGCGAGTCGCTGCTCGGCCTGCGGGCCGGCCAGAAGATCAGCGTGCGGGACCTGCTCTACGGCCTGATCCTGCGCAGCGGCAACGACGCCGCCTACGACCTGGCCCTCGCCGCCTCCGGCTCGGTGCCGAGCTTCGTCAAGGAAATGAACGACTACGCGGCTGCGCTGGGGCTCAGCCACACCCACTACGCCAACCCGATCGGCCTCGACCAAAAGGGCAACTACTCGAGCGCCGGTGATCTCGCCACGCTGACGCGACGCCTGCTTGCCATCCCCGCCTTCGCCAAGATCGCGGACTCGCGCAGGGCGGTGCTGCGCAGCGTGCACCCGCGACGGCGCATCGAGACGATCAACGAGCTGCTCAACATGGCCCCTTGGGTGACCGGGGTGAAGACCGGGCACACCTTCGGCGCCCTCTACGTCTTGGTCGGCTCGGGCCAGCGCAAGGGCGTGAAGTTGATCTCGGTCGCGGTAGGGGCTCCGACCGACGAAGACCGCTTCAGCGACAACCTCGACCTGCTCGAATACGGCTTCTCGCAATACCGGCGGCGGCTGCCGATCAAGGCGGGCACCGCGCTCGCCCACCCCTCGATTCGCTACAGCGGCGGCGAGCTGCCGCTGCGCGCCGCTCGCACGGTCGCGGTCGGCCTGCGCGCGGACCAGCGGCTCAGCGTCGAGATTCAGGCCCCAAGCGAAGTCGAGGGCCCGATCGAAGACGGTGAGAAGCTGGGCATGGCGAGCGTCTACGTCGAAGGTCGCCGCACTGCCTCGGTGTCGCTGCGGGCCGGGCACGCGGTGGCCAAGGCGAGTCTGCTCGAACGCGCCGGAGACTTCCTCGAAGACGAGAAGATTCCCGTCGCCATTGCGCTTTGCGTGATACTGGTTGGAGTGGTTCTGACGAGGCGCTTCGCACGATGATCATCACCGTCACGCTCAACGCCGCGATCGACCGCACCGTCGCGGTGCCTAACTTCCGCCTTGGCAATCGCCATCGCGCGGTCGAGACACGCACGGTCGCCGGCGGCAAGGGAATCAACGTCGCGCGGGCGCTGAAGCTGCTCGGCCGGCCGGTGATCGCCACCGGCTTCGCTGGCGGGCCGACCGGCAACCGGCTGCTCGAACAGCTGCGCACCGAAGCGGTGCTGACCGACTTCACCCGGATCGCCGGCGAGACCCGGATCAACCTCGCCGTGATCGACCCCACCTCGGGCGAGCAGACCGAGATCAACGAGCGCGGCCCGGCGGTCAGCCCCGAGGAGGTCGAGCGCTTCGTCAGCCGGCTCAGCTATCTGGCCGACGGGGCCAAGCTCTGCGTGCTCGCCGGCACCCTTCCGCCTGGCGCCGGCGACGACCTCTACGCGCGTCTGGTCAAGGACCTGACCGCCTGTGGCGTGCCGGTCGTGCTCGACGCCGAGGGCGGGTCGATGCTGGCCGGGCTGCGGGCCGGTGCCGCGATCGTCACTCCGAACGAGCGCGAGGCCGAGGAGCTGGTCGGCCAGGAGTTCGCCGATCGCGACGATCTCGTCCATGGTCTGGGCGAGCTGGTCCGGCTCGGCGCGGGAGAGGCGGCGATCACGCGCCCCGACGGCTGCGTTGCCGTCACTGGCGAAGGCTCGGAGCGGCGCTTCCTCGAGGTGCGGACCGAGCCGCTCGATCCGGTCTCCACCGTTGGCTCTGGCGACGCCTTTCTCGCCGGCTACGTCGCCGCCCGCTACGACGGCAAGCCAAGCGACGAGTGCCTCGCCTACGGGGTTGCCTGCGGCGCCGAGTCGACCCAGCACTTTGGCGCCGGAGCCGTGGACCGCAACCAGGTCGAGCGCCTGCTCGGCGAGGTCCACGTTCAGGATTTGGAGGTCCCCGCCGAAGTGTAGGCTGGGTCCTCAACGCCACCTGGAGGACCGAATTGGAGATCGAAATCGGTCGAGGCAAGAAGGGGCGGCGCGCTTACGGATTCGACGACATCGCGATCGTTCCTTCGCGCCGCACCCGCGACCCCGACGACATTGACATCAGCTGGACCCTTGGCCCCTATCGCTTCGAGCTGCCATTGGTGGCTTCGGCCATGGATGGAGTGGTCAGCCCCGACACCGCCGTGCTCGTGCACGAGCTTGGGGGGCTGGGCGTGCTCAACCTGGAGGGGATCTGGGCTCGCTTCGAGAACGCCGAGGAACGATTGGAGCAGATCGCCGCGGCGCCGAAGCACGAAGCGACCCGGCTGATGCAGGAGATTTACGCCGAGCCGGTCAAGTCGGAGCTGATCGGGCAGCGAATTGCCGAGATCAAGTCGCGTGGCGCGGTCGCCTGCGGCTCGCTCACCCCGCAGAAAGTGCGCGAGCACTACGAGGTCGCGGTCGAGGCGGGGATCGACATCCTCGTCATCCAGGGCACGGTGATCTCCGCCGAACACGTCTCGACCACGGTCGAGCCGCTCAACCTGAAGGAGTTCATCGCCGAGGTGCCGGTGCCGACCGTGGTCGGTGGCTGTGCCTCCTACTCGACCGGCCTGCACCTGATGCGGACCGGCGCGGTCGGCGTCCTGGTCGGGGTCGGCCCCGGCGCTGCCTGCACCACCCGCGGCGTGCTCGGCATCGGCGTGCCGCAGGCGACGGCGATCGCCGACGTCGCGGCCGCCCGCTCGCAGCACATGCTCGAGACCGGCGAGTACGTCAACGTGATCGCCGACGGCGGTATGCGCACCGGCGGCGACGTCTCCAAGGCGATCGCCTGCGGAGCGGACTCGGTGATGGTTGGCTCGCCGCTGGCCCGCGCCAAGGAGGCTCCCGGTCGCGGCTTCCACTGGGGCATGGCGACGTTCCATCCCTCGCTGCCGCGCGGCACCCGCGTCTCGACCAAGCAGGACGGGACGATGGAGGAGATCCTGCTCGGCCCGGCGCAGGAGAACGACGGCACCTTCAACCTGATGGGGGCGCTGAAGACCTCAATGGCCACGACTGGCTACGAGGACATTCGCTCCTTCCAGCGGGCCGAGGTGATGGTCGCGCCGGCGCTGATGAGCGAGGGCAAGAAGCTCCAGAACGAGCAGTCGGTCGGGATGGGCTCGAACGGTCGCGCGGCGGTCTCCGCCGGTGTTGGAGTCGCCGACGACTGAGGCCGGCGACGCACCCGCGGCGCCGGCTCCCGCTCAGGCCTCTGAGGAGGTGCTGGTCCTCGATTTCGGGGGCCAGTACTCCCAGCTGATCGCAAGACGCATCCGCGAGTGCGGCGTCTTTGCCGAGCTGCTGCCGTCGAGCACTCCGCTGGAGAAGATTCGGGAGCGCTCGCCCAAGGGTTTGATTCTCTCGGGTGGGCCCGCGTCGGTCTACGAGTCCGGGGCTCCGGAATTCCCTACTGCGCTGCTTGATCTGGGGATTCCGATTCTCGGGATCTGTTACGGGATGCAGGTGATGGTCCAGGCCCTCGGCGGTCGGGTCGAGGCGGCCGAGGCGGGGGAGTTCGGCCGCACCGACCTGGTCCTGCGCGACGGCGGCGGCAAGCTGCTCGCGGGCCTGCCCGAGGAGCAGAGCTGCTGGATGAGCCATCGCGATGCCGTCTTCGAGCCGCCCGAGGGCTTCGCTGCCCTTGCCTCGAGCCCGGGCTCACCGGTGGCGGCCTGCGAGTCCCCCGATCGCGGTCTCTACGGCATCCAGTTCCACCCCGAGGTCGTCCACACCCCTTACGGGACCGAGATCCTCACCCGCTTCCTGCGCGATGTCGCCGGTTGCACGGAGCAGTGGTCGCCGCAGTCGGTGATCGCCGAACAGGTCGCGAAGATCCAGGCCCAGGTGGGGGAGGGCCGGGTGATCTGCGGTCTCTCCGGTGGCGTCGACTCCTCGGTCGCGGCGCTGCTGGTCCACAGGGCGATCGGGGAGCAGCTGACCTGCGTCTTCGTCGACCACGGCCTGATGCGACTGAACGAGGCCGAGCAGGTGGTCGCCGCCTTCGAGCAGTTCGGCATCCCGCTGGTCCACGTCGAAGCCGAGCAGCGCTTCCTCGCGAAGCTGGCCGGACAGGACGAGCCCGAGCGCAAGCGCAAGATCATCGGCGAGGAGTTCATCCGCGTCTTCGAGGAGGAGGCGGCGAAGCTCGAGGACGCCGCCTACCTGGTTCAGGGCACGCTCTACTCAGATGTGATCGAGTCCGGCGGCAGCGACAACGCGGCGACGATCAAGTCCCACCACAACGTCGGCGGCCTGCCCGATGACCTCGAATTCGAGCTGGTCGAGCCGCTGCGGATGCTGTTCAAGGACGAGGTGCGCGCCGTCGGCGCCGAGCTCGGCCTGCCCGAACGGATGGTTTGGCGCCAGCCCTTCCCGGGCCCGGGGCTGGCGATCCGCATCGTCGGCGGCGAGGTCAACAAAGAGCGGCTGGACATCCTCCGCGCCGCCGACGCGATCCTGCAGGAGGAGATCCGCGCCGCCGACCTCTACCGCCAGCTCTGGCAGTCCTTCTGCGTGCTGCCGGTCGTACGCTCGGTTGGGGTTCAGGGCGACGGCCGCACCTACGCCTACCCGATCGTGATCCGCGCCGTCACCTCCGACGACGCGATGACCGCCGACTGGGCCCGCCTGCCCTACGACCTGCTGGAGAAAGTCTCAAACCGGATCATCAACGAGATCACCGAAGTGAACCGGGTCGCCCTCGACATCTCTTCGAAGCCCCCCGCCACTATCGAGTGGGAGTAGTGCCTCCCCGGGACCGATCCCGGTAGGGGTTTCACTTAACTTTTTCGGTGTGACGAAGTTGGGCTGGCGCCCGCAGCACCGGACGAAAAAGTACAAGACGTTCCACCCCTACCGGGATCGGTCCTGAGCGAGCTCGATGCCATTCGCTATCTCAATCGTGATTCTCGGTTTGATCCAGGCGGCGCTAGTGGCACTGCCGGTGCAGCACCGGACGCCCACGTGGATTAAGCGTCTGAGCAGTCCGTGGTGGGCGGTGATTCCGGCGCTCTCGATCGTCGTCGTGCTCGGTGCGATCGAAGCCTCGCCGAGCTCGGCCGATGCCCTCACCTACATCGCTCTGGTCGCCGTGCCCCCGCTCGCTGCGTATGCACTCGGAGCCCTCATTCGACGAGACCGTCTGGAGGCGCACTATTTACGCCTCCAGACGGTCTCGTGGGGTGGCGGTTCGGATTGGCTCGCCCCAATCGCAGTTGCGGCGGCGCTCTTTACGCTCGCCTGGGTCTCGCCGCACTCGCTCGCTGGCGAGGCAGCGGCTACGGCGCTCTCGGGGCTCGCTTGCGTGACTTTGGGTTGGCTGCTCGTCTGCGCCGTTCCGGCTCGGTGGTTGCGGCTCGGGGTTTACGCGATGGCCGTGATCGACGCGATCTACGTCACCGCGGACCTACTGCAGGAACCGAACGCGGTGCTCAGCGCCGCCGCCCCCGCGGCTGGCCTGCCTCAGCTCCAGGTCGTCCACTTCGGCTCCGCTGTGATGGGTTTCGGTGACCTCTTCGTCGCCGCGCTGGTCGGTTGCCTGTTGGCGGCCGAGGATGCCGGCCCGGCGAGGGACAGGGCGGGAGAGGCGAATCTCCAGGCGCTGGCGGCGGTCTTGGTCGCAATCCTGGCCCTCACCTTCGACCTCTTGTTCTTCGCCGTCCACGAGCTGCCGGCGACCGTTCCCGTGGCGCTGGCCCTGGCGCTCATTCAGTGGCACAAGCGGCTCGCTGCCGAGCGAGCCCTCGCTTAACCAGGGCGCGGGAGAAGCGCTCGCCGGGGTCTGGGCGATCGTTCGCTAGGTCGTCAGCGGGCCGGGGCGCAGCACCTCGGGGTCGTGCCCCGGCTGCACGGCCAGACCGCCGTCGCGCAGCGCGCGCAGCCGCTCAGCCGACTCGACCTGCTGGTCCTGGTTGTAGCCGAAGGCGGGGAAGCGGTGGTCGTCGAAGCCGTCGGCGAAGAGCGCGACGTCGGCGCCGATCACGAGGTCTCCCGCTCGCACCGATTGGTGGCCGACGGTGTGTCCGGGAGTGCTGAGGAGCAGGACTGAACCGTCGCCGAGCAGGTCGTGGTCGCCGTCGACGAGGATGAGGTTCTCGGGCCCCGAGCCATAGTCGCGGGGGAGGAAGAAGTTCTGCTCGATTCCCGCGCGATCCTGGCCCGCCTCCCACTCGGCGCGCTGGACGATTACTGGCACCGATCTGGGAACCAGTGAGAGGCCGCCGGCGTGGTCGAAGTGCAGGTGGGTGAGGACGACCTTGGTCAGGGTCCCGAGGTCGATCTGCTCGGCGAGCGATTGCTCCTGCTCGAGTCTGAAGAAGCCGATTGAGCTGCCCTCGCCATAGTGGCCGCTGGGATCGGTGACGGCCTCGGGGTGCAGTCCGGTGTCGATGAGGATCCGCTCCGACTCGGTCTCGATCAGGTAGACCGGCACCGGCAGCCGCAGCGGTTCTTCCGGCTCAGGGTCTCCTTGGCGCCAGAGGCCGGCCGGAGCGGTCATCCAACCGAGGTTGAGCAGCTCGACCCTCATCGACTCGTCAATCTAGGCGACAGCGTCGCCCAACAACGGGACCGCTCAGCTGTACGCGTCCCACTTTTCGAGGTAGGGCAGCGGATCGATCGGGCTGCCGCCTTCATACCAGCCGGGTGCCGTCCAGATCTCGAAGTGGAGGTGGCAGGCGGTGGCGTCGCCGGTGTCGCCGACGACGCCGATCGGCTGGCCGGTGCGCACCGGTTCGCCGGTCTGCAACGGCGAGGGTTCGGCCAGATGCGCGTACATGAAGTCGAAGCCGGTGCCCTTGCCGTCGATGACGATGTAGTTGCCGGCCGCGTACTGGTAGCCGGAGTACTGCACGGTGCCGCCGCGGGCGGCGACCAGCGGCGTGCCGCAGGCGGCCATCGTGTCCTGGCCCTCGTGGGTGTGGCCGGCACGGGCGGCGCCGAAGCGGCCGGCGCCCATGCCGAATTCATGAGGGCCGAGGATCGGGAAGGCGTAACCGTAGAGGGCGAAGCCGGTGCTGATCGGTTCGCTGGAAGTCGATGCGCGGGCAGCCACTTCGGTGCTGCCCTGCGGCTCGATGCGGAAGCTGTAGCGGCCGTTGCGGGCGGGCTTGCCTTCGTTCGTCGCCCCATCCCAGCGGATCCGCATTTCGACGTTGGGTTCGACGTCGTTGCGATAGAAGCTGCGAATCACTTCGCCGGCGGCGTTGACGACGTCGATCTGGAGGTCGTTTTGCGTCTGGGTGCTGGAGATCGCGAAGCGCACGCTCGGATAGCGGACGCCGTAGTAGAAGGACTTGCGCGGGGTCGTGGTGGCGGAGACGAGGCTGATAGCGCCGGCGCTGGGCGCTTCGCTCGCTGGAGTGCCGGTCGGGCTGCCGGCCGGGGCCGGGGCGCTGGCCGCGGTCGGCGCGCCACCCGTGGCTGCCGTCGCACTTGTCGCAAGACAAAACGACAGCAGTACCAACGCTGAAATTGTGAAAAAAACTCCCGCCAACCAAGGCCGGGGCCTATTGCCTGCCACGTGCCCTCTCTTTCGTTCGCCTACGGAGTTAGCTGTCGGGCTCGCGCTGAAAGAGATGCGCTACGACCTTTCGGCCGATTCGCCCCCGGAACCTGCAACGGTTCCTGCGGTTCCTCCGCTCCCGGCCATCGGTGCGACCGGGACTCGGCGTTTATTGGCGCGTGAGTATAAGCCCACAACCGGTCCCGAAAGGGGATTTCCCGTGGGAGCTCCTGCTCTTGCCCGCAGTTCCCTATGATCCCCCGCCGGTGAAAACCTATGTCGCCAAACCCTCCGACCGCCAGCGCGACTGGTACGTCGTCGATGCCGAGGGCCAGACCCTGGGCCGTTTGGCGACGCGCATCGCCGACGCATTGCGCGGCAAGCGCAAGCCGGAGTACACGCCGCACGTCGACACCGGCGATTTCATCGTCGTCATCAACGCGGAGAAGATCCGCGTCACCGGCGACAAGATGAATCAGAAGCGCTACTGGCGCCACAGTGGCTATCCGGGCGGGATCAAGTCGCGCACGCTGGCGGAGATGCTCGACCGTCGCCCCGAGGAGGTCATCCGCAAGGCCGTCAAGGGAATGCTGCCGCGCAACCGCCTTGCCCGCCAGCAGCTGACCAAGCTCAAGGTCTACGCCGGCCCCGAGCACCCGCACGAGGCCCAACAGCCGAAACCGATGGAGATACAGACTTGATAGACGACGAGACCAAAGAGCCGCAGGACACTTCCGACGAGGGTTCGGAGGCCGCGGCCGCGGGTCCTGTCGAGGCAGAGGACTCCTCGTCCTCGCAAGCTGCGGGCGAGGAGCCCACCGCCACGCCACCCGCGGACGAGGCGTCTGAAGCCTCGCCCGAGGAGCCAGTGGCCGACGGAGACGACGCCGCCCAAGAGCCAGTCGCGGGGCAGCCGGTTGACGAGGCGCCCGCGGCTGACGCAGAGGCCGCTGAGGAGCCCGCTGCCGAGAAGGCCGCTCCTGAGCCCGAGCCCGCCGCCGAGAAAAAACCGGCCGCCGAGGAGAAAAAAGACGTGATCCCGGGTGCCGACCTCGAACCGATCGCGGTCGAGCCGGAGGAGCGCCCGCTCAGTGCTGAGGAGCAGGCTCGCAAGGAAGCCGAAGATGAGGAGCGCGCCAAGCGCGAGGCCGAACTCACCGGTGATGCAGACGAGGAGCCGGCCGCGGCTAGCCGTGCCCCGGCCAAGATGGAGGGCGACGCCCGCTTCCTCGCCACCGGCAAGCGCAAGACTTCGATTGCTCGCGTCACCCTGCTGCCCGGCAGCGGCAAGTTCGAGATCAACAACCGCTCGCTGGAGGACTTCTTCCCGCGTCCCCTGCACCAGACGATGGCCCGCCAGCCGCTGACCATCACCGGCTACGACGGCAACGTCGATGTGCGCGTGCGCGTGCACGGCGGCGGCATCAGCGGCCAGGCCGGTGCGGTCCGCCACGGCATCGCCAGGGCGCTGATCGAGGTCGACGCCGAGCTGCGCGGCGAGCTCAAGCGCCGTGGCTTCCTCACCCGTGACGCGCGGGCCAAGGAGCGCAAGAAGGCCGGCCTGAAGAAGGCGCGCAAGCGGCCGCAGTTCTCCAAGCGTTAGGTCGCCGGGGTTGACGACGGGGCGCAAGCTCTTCGGAACCGATGGGGTCCGGGGGGAGGCTGGGACCTTCCTTACCGCGGAGCTGGCGACCAGTCTGGGCCGGGCCGCAACTGCCTCACTCGAAGCCGAGCGGCCGCAGGTTCTGATCGTCCGCGACACCCGCGAGTCGGGCCCGATGCTGGAGTCCGCCCTCGCCGCTGGGATCGCCGCTGCCGGCGGTGACGCCTTGCTCGGCGGCGTGCTGCCGACGCCCGCCGCCGCGATCCTGGTCAAGCGCCTCGGCCTTGACCTCGCCGCCGTCGTCTCCGCCTCCCACAACCCCTACGGCGACAACGGCATCAAGTTCTTCTCCGCCCAGGGCACCAAGCTCGACGACGAGGCCGAGGAACGGATCGAGCGCCTGATCGAGGCTGAGCCTGCCGTGGTCGAGCCGGGCCACGTGCGTGAGCTGAACGGTGGCCTCGAGGACTACCTGCGCGCCCTGCGGGCTGCCTTCCCGCTCGATCTCTCCGGCCAGCACGTGCTGCTGGACTGCGCCCACGGCGCCACTTTCCGCGCCGCTCCGGCGATCTTCGAGCGGCTCGGGGCGACGGTCGAGACGATCGGCACCGAGCCCGACGGGCGCAACATCAACGACGGCTGCGGCTCCACCCACCTCGACCGCCTCGCCGCCGCGATCGCCGAGTCCGAGGCGACGATCGGCTTCGCCTTCGACGGCGATGGTGACCGCGTTCTCGCCGTCGATGGCAACGGCCGCACGCACGACGGCGACGAGCTGATCGCCCTGATCGCGCGGGGGATGGCCGCCCGCGGCGAGCTCGCGGGCGGAGTAGCCGTCACCGTGATGAGCAACTACGGCTTCCATCAGGCGATGGAGACGGCCGGGATCGAGGTCGCGATCACCAGCGTCGGTGACCGCTACGTGCTCGACGAGCTGCGCGCCCGCGATTGGGCGCTGGGCGGCGAGCAGTCGGGCCACATCATCGACACCCGCTTCGTCGCCACCGGCGACGGCACCGCGGCGGCGCTGGCGACGATGCGCGAGCTCGCCGGCGCCGACCTCGCCACCGTGGCGCCGATGGAGAAGCTGCCGCAGACGCTGGTCAACGTCGAGGTCGCCGAGCGCGAGGCGATCGCCGGAGCGAAGGCCGTCTGGGAGGCGGTCGAGCGCGAGGGCGAGGCCCTGGAGGGACGCGGCCGCGTCCTCTTGCGCCCGTCCGGTACCGAGCCGCTGGTGCGGGTGATGGTCGAGGCGCCGAGCGAGGAAGAGGCCGCTGCGGTTTGCGAGCGGCTTGTCACTCTCGTCCGCCAAGAGCTCGCCTAGCGGCGCGCCCTCTACCCTTAGTCAGCCTCCCTATGTGCGGAATCGTTGGATATGTCGGCGGGCGCCCCTGCCTGGACCTGCTTGTCGCCGGACTCGAAAAGCTCGAGTACCGGGGCTATGACTCGGCCGGAATCTCGGTCATCGACGATGGCCAGATCGAGAACGTGCGCGCGGTCGGCAACCTCGAGAACCTGCGCGCCGCGGTCGCCGAGCAGGCGGAGGAGGGCGGCGGCGTCGCGGTCGCCGCGCCGGCGGCGACGACCGGCGTCGCCCACACCCGCTGGGCGACCCACGGCCGCGTAACCGAGGAGAACGCCCACCCGCACGGCGACTGCACCGATCGCATTCACATCGTCCTCAATGGCATCGTTGAGAACCACGCCGAGCTGCGCCGCGAGCTGGCCGAGCAGGGCCACCATTTCAGCTCCGAGACCGACGCCGAGATCGTCTCCCACCTGATCGAGCGCAACTACGACGGCGACCTGACCGAGGCGGTGCGGCGCTGCTTCGGCGAACTGCGCGGCCACTATGCCTTTGTCGCGATGCACGCCGACGAGCCCGGCCGCCTGGTCGGCGCGCGCAAGGAGTGCCCGCTGGTCGCCGGCATCGGCGAGGGCGAGACCTTCCTCGCCTCGGCAATCCCCGCCTTCCTCGCCGAGACGCGCGAGGCGATGACGATTGAAAACGACGAGATCGTCACGATCGAGGCCGCCGGCGGAATCACCATCACGGACGCCGAGGGCAACCCGGTCGAGCGGGCGGCCGAAAAGGTCACCTGGGACGAGGCCGCCGCCGAGAAGGGCGGCTATGAGACCTTCATGCTGAAGGAGATTCACGAACAGGCGGATGCGGTCGCCGAGACGATCGCCGACCGCTTGCCCTCCGACGACGGCGTCGACCTCTCCGAACTCGAGCTCGACGAGGACTACCTTCGCGGCATCCAGCGCATCGTCATCGTCGCCTGCGGCACCTCCTACCACGCCGGCCTGGTTGGCCGTTACGCGATCGAGGAGTGGGCGCGGGTGCCGGTCGAGATGGACATCGCCTCCGAGTACCGCTACCGCAACCCGGTCGTCAGTGAGCGCGACCTGGTGATCGGCATCACCCAGTCCGGTGAGACCGCCGACACGCTGGCGGCGATGCGCCTGGCGCGTGAGAACGGCGCCAAGGTGCTGGGAATCACCAACGTGATGGGGAGCCAGGCGACCCGCGACGCCGACACCGTCCTCTATACCCGCGCCGGTCCCGAGGTCAGCGTGGCCGCGACCAAGACCTTCGTCGCCCAGGTTGCCTCGATGTACCTGCTGGGACTGCGGCTGGCCGAGCTGCGCGGCACCCTGCCGCCGGAGCGAATCGCCACTCTGGTCGCCGAGCTGAAGTCGATCCCCTCGAAGATCGAGGCGACGCTGGCGGCGACCGAGGCGCCCGCCCGCGAGATCGCCGCCGCCCAGGCCGAGCACGACTTCTTCCTCTACCTGGGCCGCCACATCGGCCTGCCGGTCTGCCTCGAGGGCGCGCTGAAGCTGAAGGAGATCTCCTACATCCCAACCGACGCCTACGCCGCTGGCGAGATGAAGCACGGCCCGATCGCCCTGCTCGACGAGTCGACGCCGGTGATCGCCGTCGCCACCGACAGCCCGATCCTGGAGAAGATCCTCTCCAACGTCGAAGAGGTGCGCGCACGCGGCGCCGAGACGATCGCGATCGTAACCGAGGGAGATCAGAAAGCCGCTCGAGTTGCCGACTCGACGATCGAGGTCGCCCGTACCGATTGGATCCTGCAGCCGATCGTCGCGATCCTGCCTTTGCAGCTTCTGGCCTACGAAATCGCCCGCGCGCGGAACCTCAATGTGGACCAGCCGCGCAACCTGGCGAAGACCGTGACTGTCGAGTAGCTGTTATCCCGCTACTCTTTTCGCCGGGATGCTCAGGATTCGTCTAACTATTACTGCTTTTGTTGCCCTTGCGGCGATGCTCGTGGCGGGTTGCGGCAGCAGTGGCGGAGGCGACTCTTCTTCCGGATCGGGGTCCGGCTCTGAACTGGCGAACGTTGCCTCGCCGGGCTCGGTCGTCTTCGTTGAAGCCGACCTCAATCCACAAGGAGAGCTGAGGTCCAACGCCGACGCGGTCACCAACGAGCTGACCGGCGAAGCGAGCCTCAAAGATTTCATTGCGTCCAAGCTTGAAAAATCGGCGCGGGAAGAAGGCGAATCGTTCAACTACGCCCAGGAAGTCGAACCGTGGCTGGGCGATCGCGGCGGCGTCGCTTTCGAACGCGTCGAGGGAGGCGAGCTCTCGGAACCGCTGATCGCCGTCGAAGCTACCAACGCGAAAGCGGCGCAGGCATTCGCCGATAAACGGACCGGGTCTAAGAAATCCGCCAGCGCGATGGGGCTGGTCGGCGAAACGCTTGTCGTCGCCCAAGACGACAAGGCACTCAAAGCGGCGGAAGAAGCCTCCGAAGGTGAATCGCTCGGCGGCGAAGATCGCTTCCAGAAGACCATGGAAGCCGCGTCCAACGGCAGCTTGGCCGACGTCTACATCGACCTCGGCGGCATCGTCAAGCAGACCGAAGATGAAGCCGAAGCGCCGGAGAAGGAAGCGCTGCAAGCGGCTGGGATCGATCCCAGCGAAGCGACGGCGGTCGCCAGCGTCATTCCCCACTCGGACCAAATCGAAATCAACGTCAGCAGTGAGCTCAACGGTGAGAGCGCGCCCTCGGGAGACGCGTCCAAGCTGCTCGGCTCGCTGCCGGCGAACGCCTTCGCCGCGCTCGGCTTCGGCAACTTCAGCGAAATGTTCGAAGAAGCGATCGACAGCCTCGACGAAGAAGGCGTCCCGCCCGACCTCAAGCCGGGCGAACTGAAGAGCGCGATGGCGCAGGCGGGCATCGACCTCGACAAAATCGCCGCCTCGCTCGACGAAGCCGCCGTCTTTGCCGAAGGCAACGATGAGGCGAGCCTGGGCGGTGCGATGGTCATCACCGCCAAATCCGCGGAAGCCGCTAGCGCGATCGGCGGTCTCGGCACGCTGCTGCGTGCGGCGAACGTTCCCGGCATCACCGCTGTCAGCGGCAAAGCCAGCGGCTTCTCGATCAGCAGCGGCAGCTTGGGCAAAAAGAGTCTGGTCGTCGTCGGCAAGGGCGACAGGGTCGCGATCGGCTACGGCCTGGCGCAGGCGATCACGGCGCTCAACGCCGGCTCGGGGGGCGCGACGCTCTCCGGCACCTCCGCCTACAAAGCCGCCGCCGCCGCTCTGGGCAAGACGCCGATCAGCGGCTTCGTCGACGGCCCCGCCGCGCTGCAGCTGGCCGAAGCGCTGATCCCGCACTCTAAAAGCGAATTCTGGGAAGCCGCGCCCTATCTGAGGAAGATCACCTACGTCGGCATCGGCAGCGGCAGCGGCGACGATTTGGCGACCGCCAAAATCATCGCCGGCATCGGTAAATAATCCCGGTGATGAAATCCGGCGTCGGCATCGACCTGCTCGAGATCGAGCGGATGGAGCGGGCCCTGCAGCGGTACCCGCGTCTCGAGGCGCGCATCTTCACGCCGGGCGAGCGCGACTATGCCGCCGCCCGTGCCCGTCCGGGCCGCCACCTCGCCGCTCGCTTCGCCGCCAAGGAGGCGGTGGTCAAGGCGCTCGGCCTCGGTGGTGGCTTCGGGCTTGCCGAGATCGAGGTGGTCGCGGGTGAGCCCCCGACCATTTGCCTTGCCGGTCGCGCGGCGGAGGCGGCCGCTGGGCGACGAGTGGAGATATCGCTGACTCACTCGCGGGACTTTGCGGCGGCGGTCGCCATCGTCGAGACTGCCTGAATGGAGCCCTGGCTCAGCCCCCTATTCGACGCGGACGGAATCCGTGCGGTCGACCGCTGGGCGATCGAGGCGCAGGGGGTGCCGGGAGAGCAGTTGATGGAGACGGCCGGCACCGCCTTGGCCGAGGCTGTGGCCGCGCTCTCGCCGCAGGGGCCGGTCCGCATCGTCTGCGGCAAGGGCAACAACGGCGGCGACGGCCTGGTTGCGGCCAGGCGCTTGGGCGGGATGGGCTTCGAGGTGGAGGTGCTCGAGCTGGAGAAGGAGATACCGGACGATCTCGACGGCTGGCTGGACGGGGCCGGTGCCGTCGTCGACGCGATCTTCGGCACCGGTTTCAGCGGCGAGCCAAGGCAGCCTGCGGCAGCGGCGATCGAGGCGATCAACCGCTGCGGCGCTCCCGTCGTCGCCTGCGACATCGCCTCCGGCGTCGATGCCTCGAGCGGGGAGGTCGCGGCCGCGACAGTCGAGGCCGACCTCACGGTCAGCTTCCACGCCGCCAAGGTCGGCCACCGGATCGCCCCGGGCAAGTGGCACACGGGCGAGCTGCAGGTGGTGCCGATCGGCATCCCCGGGGGGGCGCCGCCGATGCCGGCGGCGGGGGAGATCGAGGCCGCGGTGCTCGGTCTGCTTCCGGCCCGCGGCCCCCGCTCGACCAAGTTCAGCTCCGGCCAGGTCGTAATTGCCGGCGGCTCGCGCGGCCTCACCGGCGCTGTGCAGATGTCCTCGCTGGCGGCGATCCGCGCCGGCGCCGGCTACGCCACGGTCGCCGTGCCCGCGGACCTGGAGCCGATTTTGGAGAGCGCTCAGCCCGAGGTGATGTCCGCTGGTTGCCCCGGTGGCGACGGTTGCCTCGCGCCGGCTTCGCTGAAGCTGTTGCTGAAGACCTTCGAGCGCGCCGCGGCCGGCGTGCTCGGGCCTGGGCTCGGCCGGGACCCCGGCTCGGTCGAGCTCGCGCGCGACGCCGCGGGAGCGATCGAGGCGCCGCTGGTGCTCGACGCCGACGGGCTCAACGCCTTCGCCGGACAGGCCGAACGCCTGGCCGCACGGGAAGCGCCGACGATCCTCACCCCGCACGCGGGTGAGCTGGGCCGGCTGCTCGGGCGCAGCTCGGAGGAGGTCGGGGCGCGGCGGCTTGCGACGGCGCGCGAAGCGGCGCGGGAAGCAGCCGCTGTGGTCGTGCTCAAGGGTGACGACACGATCGTCACCGACGGCGAGCGAATTGCCGTCAACGCGCTTCCGGCACCGGCGCTGGCGACCGCCGGCACCGGCGACGTGCTCTCGGGGGTGATGGCGGCAATGCTCGCCCGCGGCCTCGAGCCCTTCGCCGCCGCCTGCGCCGCGGTGCTGGCTCACGCTCGTGCCGGTCGCCAAGCCGCGCGCCGGATCGGCGCGGCGGAGTCGGTGATCGCCAGCGACGTGATCGAGGCCGTCCCGGCGGCGCTGCTTGCCGGCGGGCCGGTCGAATAACCTGATCCGCGATGTCAAAGACAGCCGCCGAGATCATGGACGCCGACGTCCCGACCATTTCCCCGGACGCCGACGCGCGCGCCGCGATCGAGCTGCTCTCGAAGCTGGAGGTAGGGGCGATCCCGGTTACCGACGCGGATCGCAAGGTCGTCGGCATCGTCAGCGAGTCAGACCTGATCCTCAGCGACGAGGAGGCCGACCTGCACCTGCCCCATTACCTCAACATCATGGGTGGGATCGTCTTTATCGGCTCGATGAAGGGCTTTGAGCAGCGTCTCGACAAGGCGTTCGCCACCAGTGTCTCTGAGCTGATGACCGCCGACCCGATTGTTGCCCGTACCGACGACGACGCCGAGACGGTCGCCCGCACGATCGCCGAGAAGCACCACAACCACCTGCCAGTGGTCGATGGCGAGGGCCGGCTGGCCGGTCTGGTCACGCGGGCGGACGCGCTGGCCGCGCTCGTCGCCGACGAGTAGCCCGATGGCGCGGGCGCTTGCCCGGATCGATCTGGGGGCGGTGGAGCGCAACTGCGCGACGCTGGTGCGAACGCTCACCAGTGGCGCGGAGCTCTGCGCTGTGGTCAAGGCCGACGGTTACGGCCACGGCGCCGATGTTTGCGCGGCCGCCGCGCTTGCCGGGGGCGCGACCCGGCTGGCGGTCGCCACCGGGGCAGAGGCGGCGCAGATCGGCCGCCGTCTGCCACAGGTGCCTCTGTTGACGATGGGCGCGCTCGGCGAGGATGACCTCAATACGGCACTGGCGGCCGGCTCCGAGGTCGCGCTCTGGCGCGAGGGCTTCCGCCGCCTCGCCGCCGCCCGCGGCAGCGCCCAGGGGCGCCCGGTGCGCGTGCACGTCAAGTTCGACAGCGGCATGGGCAGGCTCGGCACCCCCGATCCGGATGAGGTGATGGCGCTCGCCCGGGCTTGCGAGGAGGATCCGATGCTGCAACTGGCCGGCGTCTGGACCCACCTCGCCACTGCCGATGAACCGAGCTCCGGCTTCTTCGACGAGCAGCTGCGTCGCTTCGAGGCCGTCGCCGCCGCGGTCAAGGCCGAGTTTCCCGATGTGATCGCCCATGCCGCCAACAGTGCCGCTGTCTTCCGCGAGCCCCGCGCTCACTTCGACATGGCCCGTTGCGGGATCGCCGTCTACGGCCTCGATCCGTTCCAGGGCGACCCAGCCGAGAGGGGTCTGGAGCCGGCGCTCTCGCTGTCTTCCTACGTCGCCGACGTCAAGCGCTTCCCGGCGGGCACCAGCGCCGGCTATGGCCAAACCTGGAGGGCGCCCACCGACACCTGGGTCGGTGTGCTTCCGCTGGGCTACGGCGACGGCGTTCGGCGCGGCCTCTCCAACAACGCCGAGGTGCTGGTTCGTGGCCGCCGCTGCCCACTGGTCGGAACCGTCTCGATGGACAACGTGACGATCGATCTCGGCCCGGAGACCGAGGTCGAGCCTGGAGACGAGGCGGTGCTGATCGGAGCGCAGGGCGACGAGGTGATCCGCGCGGAGGAGGTTGCCCGCCGGCTCGGCACGATCAACTACGAGGTCACCTGCGGGATCTCGGCCCGGGTGCCGCGGGAGTCGGCGTGAGCGGGTCGCGAACGTCAGGTGGCTCTCTGAGCACTCTGGAGGCGCGGCTCGGGGCGGCGCCGGCGGTGCAGCTCGCGCGCCGCGCCCTGGCGGGGGAGGAGGATGTCTGGATCGCCGGTGGCGCGGTCCGCGACGCCGCGTTCGGCCAGGAGGTCGTCGACGTTGATCTGGCCGTCGCCGGCGATCCGGCGCCGCTGGCGAAGGCGATCGCCCGCGAGGGTCGCGGCCACTCCTTCGAGCTCTCGGCCGAGTTCGCCACCTGGCGCACCGTCGCCGCCGATCACAGCTGGCAGATCGACGTCACCGCCTTGCGCGGCGAGACGATCGAGACAGACCTCGGCGAGCGCGACTTCACGATCGGCGCCATCGCCGTGCCGCTTGCCGGTGGCGCCCCGCTTGACCCTCACGGCGGACTCGCTGACCTCGAGCGCCGCCTGCTGCGCGTGGTTGGCGAGGGCAGCTTCGCCGCCGACCCGCTGCGCCTGCTGCGGGCACCGCGGTTCGCCGCCAACCTCGGCCTGCAGATCGATCCCGTTACCGTCGCCTTGGCGCGCAAGGAGGCGACTCGTGCCGCCGAGCCGGCGGGCGAGCGCCAGTTGGTCGAGCTGCGCAAGCTGGTCGGCGGCCCTGACCCGTTGCGCGGCATCGGCCTGCTCGACGAGCTCGGGCTCACCGCGGTGGTGCTGCCGGAGCTGGAGAATCTGCGGGGAGTAGAGCAGGGTCCCAACCATCACCTCGACGTGCACGGTCACACGATCGCCGTGCTCGAGCGCACGCTCGAGGTGGAGGCCGACCTGGAGCGCTTCGCTGGCGAGCGGGCACGAGAGCTGGCGGCGCTGCTGGCCGAGCCTCTGGCCGACGAGATGGACCGCCGCACGGCGCTGCGTTTCGGTGCCCTCCTGCACGACATCGGCAAGCCGGTGACGCGCTCCGAGCACGACGGCTTCGTCACCTTCATCGGCCACGACCGCGACGGCGTCGGCATCATCGGCGAGCTCTGTCGCCGCCTGCGCGCCAGCCGCGTGCTGACCCGCCACCTGCAGGCCCTGACCCTGCACCACCTGCGGCTCGGCTTCCTCGTCCACGAGGCGCCGCTGCCACCGCGCCGCGTCCACGAGTACCTGCGGGCGACCGACCCGGTTGGGGTCGACGTGACCCTGCTGACGATCGCCGACAGGCTCTCCGCCCGCGGCTCCGGTCCCTTCGCCACGCCGGAGGCGATCGAGGCGCACCTGTCGCTGGCCAGGCAGATGCTCGCCGCGGCGCTCGACTGGCGGCGCCAGGGCCCGCCCAAGCCGCTGCTGCGCGGCGACGAGCTGGCGGCTGAGCTGGGTCTCGACGAGGGCCCGGAGCTGGGGGAGATGCTGGCCGAGCTGGAGGCGGCCCAGTACGCCGGCGAGGTTGCCGATCGCGAGCAGGCGGTCGCCTTCGCCCGCTCGCGCCGTGGTTGAGGGCTCACCCGTGATCGAGGCGATCACCTTCGACTTCTGGAACACGATCGCGCGGTCTCCGGCGGGGATGATGACCGAGGCCCGCCGGCGGGCTGTCGTCGCGGCCTGCGCCGCCGGCGAGGTGGAGGTCGAGGAGGGGCTGCTGCTGCGCAGCCTCGAAGAGGTCGCGCGCAGCTACGAAAGCTCCTGGTCCAGCGGGGAGCACTTCCATCCCCGCGCCGGGGCGGAGATGCTGGTCCGCACGATCGGCGTCGAGGGGGCGGTGGCGGAGGCCGTCGCCGAGGCCTTTCTCACAGCGGGCAGGGACGCGACGCTCGAGTTTTCTCCCGACATCGCTCCCACGCTTGAAGATCTCGCGGCGCGCGAGATCCGCCTCGGCATCGTCTGCGACGTCGGCTTCACCGGCGGTGAGCTGCTGCGCGGCTTGCTCGCCGAGGCGGGCCTGCTCGACCACTTCTCGGGCTGGGCCTTCTCGGATGAGGCCGGTCACTACAAGCCCTCGCCGCAGATCTTCGAAGCTGCCCTAGGCTCGCTCGGGGCCGCGCCGCAGGCGGCGATGCACGTCGGCGACCTGCGTCGCACCGACATCGCCGGCGCCGCCGCCCTGGGCATGCGGACCGCGCGCTACCGGGCCCTGTACGACGACCCGGGCTCCGATGGCGAAATCGAGGCCGACTTCATCCTCGACAACCACCTCGAACTTCCCGGCGTCATCGATCGCATCGAAGAACGCTCTCTTTAACAACACCGGGGCGAACCAGATACGCTCCCCGCCGCATGGCGAAAGAGGAGAAGATCGAGATGGAGGGCGAGATCACCGAGGCCCTCCCCAACACGATGTTCCGGGTCAAACTCGACAACGGCCACGACGTGCTGGGCCACATCTCGGGCAAGATGCGCCGCCACTACATCCGCATCCTCCCCGGCGACCGCGTGAAGATCGAGCTTTCGCCCTACGACCTCGACCGGGGCCGCATCACCTACCGCTACAAATAAGGGGTGCCCGAGCACTTTCGCATCGGTCCCGGGATCGTTCACGAGACGGTCGATGGCGAGGTGATCGCGATCGATCTCGACAACGGCAGCTATTACAGCTTGGCCGGCAGCGGGCCGCTTGTATGGGAGCTGCTCGCGCAGGGGGCGAGCGAGACCGAGCTGCGCGAAGCGCTCGAAGCCAGGTTCGGCGGCGTCGAGACGATCGCCGAGGACATTGCCGCCTTGATCCAGCAACTGCGAGAGAACGGCCTGGTCATCGAGGCTGAGCCCGCCGAGGGCGCTGTGGTGGTCGCGCCAGCGTCCGGCGAGGGTGAGGCCTACGAGGCGCCTCGCTTCGAGCGCTACACCGATATGAAGGACTACTTCCTGCTCGACCCGATTCACGAGGTCGACACCGCCGGCTGGCCGCGGCCGGCGGCCTAGCGCGTGCCGGCAAACCCAGCCGCGGCCGAGGCGACGGGGCCCGACCTCGCCGCCGCCTACTTCGACCAGCTTTGCGAGCGCTTCGAGCAGGCGGCCGCTGCGGTGCATGGCGTCGACCCGGTGACGAACACCAAAAGCAGGCCCGCGGGCGCCGGCACCCTCGACCTGGGAATGGCGGGGCTGCCCGTGCGGCTGCGCTACGCCGGTGACGCCCTGCGGGCGAATCTGCTGTCGCCCTTTGAGCACCTCGCCGCCGGCTTCGCCGGAGATCCCGTGCTGACGATTTCGGCCTTCGACACCGCCTCGAGCGGCATCGAGCCGCCGACCTCGCTTTGGGAGCCGATCGAGGCGGCTCCGGGGACCAACCCGGTCGTGCGCTTGGGCTCCGAGCGGGCCTGCGTGTTGGCGGCCGCCGGCAGCCGGGCGCTTACCGCCGCCGAGCCGGGGGCGGGGGAGGCCGTCTTCCACCTGCCCGACGCGAGCGCGATCCCGGCGAGCGAGCGAGCAGGCCCGATCCGCGAGGCGCTGCAGCTGCTGATGGCGGCGCGAGGTCGCCTAATGACCCACGCCGGCGCCGTCGGCCGTGACGGGCGCGGTGTGCTGCTCGTCGGTCGCGGTGGCTCCGGCAAGTCGACGCTGGCGCTCTCCTGCGCTCTCGCCGGCATGGAGATCGTCGGCGACGACTACGTCCTGCTCGAGCCGGACTCGCTCACCGCGCACGCAATGCAGTCGACCGCGAAGCTGAGCGAGGACAGCGCCGAGCGCCTTGCCGTCCCGTCCGCGGCGATCGACCCCGCCGGCTTCGCGCCGACGCTGGAGGGCCCCGCCAAGGCCCTCGTCGACATCCCCACCCTCGCCTCCGACACCCTCAAACGTCAGCTGGAGATCCGCGCCATCGTCGCCCCGACGCTGAGAGCGTCCAGAGGTGGAACTATTGCGACTGCTGACGGTCTCGACGAGAACGGGCCGTCGATGCGGCCGATCTCGGCGGCCGAGGGGCTGCGGGCGGTGGCGCCGAGCACGATCGTGCAGTCGGGGTTTGGCGGCGGTCGATCGCTGGCGGCGCTGGCTGACCTGGTGCGTCGCGTACCCAGCTACGCGCTCGACCTCAGTCCCGACCCAGCGGCCAACGCGGCCGCGGTCGACCACCTGGTGGCCGAGCTTGGCTGAGCCGATCGTCACCGCCGCGATCCCGGTGCGCAACGGCGAGGCCTACCTCGCCGAGGCGATCGAAAGCGTGCTGGCCCAGACCCGCCCCTGCGATCAGGTGATCGTCGTCGACAACGGCTCGAGCGACCGCAGCGCCGAGATCGCCCGCGGCTTCGGCCCGCCGGTCGAGGTCGTCAGCGAGCCGCGTGCCGGGATCGGCTTCGCCCGCAACGCGGCCGTGGGCGCGGCGCGCGGCGACTACATCTCCTTCCTCGATGCTGACGATCTCTGGGCGCGGGCGAAGACCGAGCTGCAGCTGACCGCCTTCGCTGCCCGTCCCGAGCTCAGCCTCGTCTTCGGCCAGGTTCAGCAGTTCGCCGGCGAGGAGCTGGGTGCGGCCGAGCGCGCCGCCATCCGCCTGCCGGCCGAGCCACAGCCGGGCGCGCACGTCGGCGCGATGTTGGCCCGGCGCGAGGCGATCGAGGCGGTTGGGCCCTGGCCGGAGGACGTCGCCTTGAGCGACGGGCTGACCTTCCTGCTGGGCGCCCGCGAGCTCGGCCTCGAGCAGGCGATGCTGCCCGAGGTGGTGATGCTGCGTCGCGTGCACGGCGCCAACAACTCGATCCGCAACCGCGCGGCACGGATCGAGTTCGCCCGTCTCCTCAAGGGCTCACTCGACCGTCGCCGTGGAGCGGCCCAGTGAGCGAGTCGCTGGGCAATCTGCCCACCGCCGAGCAGCTGCTGGTCCTGCACGCGGCGCTGGATCCGGCTCCCGCCGCCGCGGTGGCCTGGCAGCGCTGGCGCCAGGCGATCGAGTTCGACGATGTCGATCACGGCTCGACCCGGCTACTGCCGCTGGTCTACCGAAACCTCGGCGCCGGGGCCTTCGACGAGGAGGTTGCGGGACGCCTCAAGGGCCTCTACCGGCGCTCCTGGAGTCACAACCAGCTGATCTTCAAGCGGGCCGCCGGGGCGATCGGCGTGCTCGAGGGCGCTGGCATCGAGACGCTCGTCACCAAGGGCGCCTCACTGGCGCTGCTCTCCTACGGCGACGTTGGCGTGCGTCCGATGGACGACGTCGACGTGCTGGTGCCGCTCGATCGCGCAACCGACGCGATCGAGGTCCTGAGCGCGGCGGGCTGGACGCCCGATCACGAGGATCCGCCGGCCTGGATGCGGGTACATCACTCGCTCGGCTTCGCCGGCTCCGACCACGGCGAGGTCGACCTGCACTGGTTTGCGCTCTGGCAGCCGGCACGCGACGAGCATCTCTGGCGCGCCTCGGTTCCGCTGGAGCTGGCCGGGGCCACCACCCTGGCCCCCTGCCCGGAGGATCAGCTCCTGCTTGCCTGCGTGCACGGCACGCCGTGGAGCCCGCTGCCGCCGTTCCGTTGGATCGCCGACGCGGTAACGGTGATCCGCTCGGCCGGGGAGGGTCTCGAGTGGGACCGGCTCGTCGCCGAGGCCCAACGTCGCCGCCTCACAGTCGCCACCGCCGCGGCACTGGACTACCTGCGCGTGGAGTTCGGCGCGCCCGTTCCCGCCTCCGCCCTTGCCGGCCTGGCCACCGCGCCCACCACGCGGCACGAGCGCGCGGCCTTCCGCGCCGCCTGTAGGCCCGACTCGCCCCTGCGCACCCTGCGCATGGCCTGGGACCGCTACCGTCGCCTGCGCGACCTCGACACCGGCGCGCCACGCCCCCGTGGCTTCGTCCCCTTCGCGCGCCGCTTCTGGGGCCTGGACAGCGTCTGGCAGCTGCCCCTGCACGGTCTCCGCTCGCTCAGCCGGCGGCGCGAGCGCGCTGGCGCTCGATCCGGGCCTTGAAGGCGCGGAACACGCTGGCGCGCACAGCGGCCACGTCCTGGGTGAGGCTCTCCGGATGCACTCGCCGTCGCAGCAGCACCCGCGACAGCTTGGCGATCTCGATGTCGGCCTCGACCGCGCGCATCGCCCAGTCGATGTCCTCGGCCGGGCGGATCGATTCGTCGAATGGACCGACCTCCACGAAGACCTCGCGCCGCAGCAGCATCGTCATCACGTGTACGTCCGGCCCGTCGGAGACATCGGCCGGGCGGGTCGGCACCGCGGCCTGAGCGCTCGATCCCTCGACCCAGAAGGGCAATACGGATCCGGGCTCGACGATCACTTCCTGTTCGCCCATGACGACGCCCACCCCGGGGTTCGCCAGCAGGTGGCCCACCTGGACCTCGAGCTTGTCTGGGGTCATCGCATCGTCGGCGTCGTGGAAGGTCACTAGGCCACCGCTCGAGGCGGCGAAGCCGCGGTTGCGCGAGGTGGCGGGGCCGGCGTTCTCCTGACGGATCACCCGGACCTGAGGATAGGCGGCCGCAACCTCCGCGGTGGCATCCCGCGAGCCGTCGTCGATGACGATCGTCTCGATTGGGGAATAGGTCTGGGCGAGCACGCTCTCGATCGCCTCGCCGATGAAGCGCTCGGCGTCGAAGGCAGGGATGATGACGCTGACCAGCGGGGTGGACGACACAGGGCCATTTTGCCCTAGAGATGACTGCGGATCGCTCCCGGGTCGGGCGCGGCCAGCTCGGCAACCAGCGCCGACCAGGCGAAGTCGCGAGCGCCGAGCCCCGTGCCGCTGCGCGGGTCGTAGTACTCGCGCAGGCCTTCCCGCTCGACCGCCCCGACCACGCCGTTCGCGAGCCTCTCCGCCGCCTCGGCATAGCCGAGCCGCCGCAGCCCCAGCCAGACCAACCAGGCCGAGTTGACCCAGGTCGGCCCGCGCCAGTAGCGCCGCAGCGGCCCGCGGTTACCGCCGGGGTCATAGCTCGGCTCATTCGCTGCAACCGAGGGGGGCGCGACCGGGGTGAGGTACTCCTCCTCTTTGAGCAGGTGCTCCTCGATCAGGCGACGCCCGATCGCCTCCGGCAAGTCGGGCAGCGCCAGCGGCGCCAGGGAGGACCAGGTGGCGACGCTGGGACGAACGCGGCCGGGTTCGGCCCAGTCGAGGAAGAGCCCGCGCTTCTCGTCCCAGAGCCGCTCGACCAATGCCGGCGTCGCCGAGGGCCTTCCCAGCGCTTGCAGCGAGAGCGACCAGAGCGTGTTGACCAGGGTTTCGCAGAGCAGCGGGCCACCCGCGTCGCGGATGCGGCGGGCGTCGAAGCCCAGGCGCCGGTTGCGATGGACCAGCAGCGGAAAGCCGGGTCTGGCGTTGGCTCGCCAGCCCCAGACCGGTTCGAACTTGGGCGAGGCATCCAGGCCGGACTCGTCCGGCTGCACGATCCAGAGCAGGCCGTCGCCCTCGAGGTCGCGCTGGGCGAGCAGCCAGTCGGCCTGGGCGGCGATCCGCGCCTCCTCACGGGGATCGCCGACGGCGATCCGCCAGGCCCAGGCCAGCAGCGGCGGCTGGATCGTCTCGGTCTGGAACGAGGTGCGGGTGGCGACGTTGTAGAAGGGCAGCCGCTCCAGCGTTACCGGCCGCTCCCAGAAGATCGTGTGGCCGATGAAGCCGCTCGGGCGCTGGGCGGCGAGCAGCGTCTCCAGCTCGCGCCGGGCCCGCGCCGGGTCGAAGCGCCGCCAGACGATCGCGGCGAAGCAGGAGTCCCAGTACCACTGCCAGGGGTAGCGACTCGGGCTCGGCCGCGTGTAGGCGAAGGGGACGTCGCCGCGCTCCCCCTCGACCCAGCTCCCCCGCAACGTCCGCTCCGCCAACTCCACCGCCGATGGGCCGAAAACGTGTCTATATGTCACGTTTGAGGCCCATCGGCGGTGGGGCTAGATGGCGGTGCGGCGCATTTCGCGCAGCGCCCAGGCGCCGAGCACGACCAGCAGGCCGATCAGGGCGAGGAGGCCGGGCCAGGTTTCGGCCCAGGTGACGCTGCCGACGAAGCCCTGGCGGGCGGCGTCAATCACGTTGGTGACCGGGTTGACTTCGGCGACGCTCTTCATCCAAGGTTGCAGCAGCGCCAGCGGCGCGTAGGCCGTTGTCATCAGGACCAGGGCCATCATTCCCGACTGCATCAAGGGCGCCGCCGACTGGCTCTTGAAGCGCAGGGCGAGGGCCGAGCCCCAGCAGGCGGCAACCGCGGCCATCGCCGCGACCATCAGGTAGGTGACCAGCAGCCCGTCGATGCCTGGCCAATGCGCTCCGAGCACGAAGGCGATCGCGAGCACGAAAGTGGCGGGAATCAGCGCCCGGGCGCTGGCCGCCAGCACATTGCCGGCGAGCAGCACCCAGCGCGGGGCGGGGGAGACGAGCAGGCGGTCGACCCAGCCCTGCTCCATGTCGCGGGCGAGGTTGACGCCGGCGGCGGCCCCGGTGAAGCCGGCCCCCTGCAGCATGCTGACCGGGACGATGAAGCTCTCGTAGCTGCCGGTGGTGAAGCCGTTCAGCTGGGTCAGCGCACCGAAGACACCGTTGAGGCCGAGGAAGAAGATCGTCGGCGCCAGCACGCCGGGGATCGCCGCCCCGGGCACGCGCAGGAGCTCGTTCTTAGCCCGCGCCATCAACGCTCCGATCGTCGCCAGGTTGGCGCGCCAGGCGGGCAGGGTGGCGGCGGTCTCCATCAGCCCGTCCTCAGGCGGTGTCGCAGGGCGCGGGCGCTGAGCAAAAGGCCGAGGGCAACGATGCCGACGATCGCCAGCACCGCCTCGCCCAGTTCGGCCGCGTCGACGCCGCCGATGATCGGCCCGCGGATCCCTTCGACGACGAAGCTGAGCGGGTTGTATTCGGCGATCGCCTTGGCCGGCTGGATCATCAACTCGTTGGGGAAGAAGGCGGAAGAGAGGAAGAGGACGACGAGCACCAGCGGGAAGAGACCCTGGACGACGCTGGCACTGCCGGTCCGCAGGGCGATCGCGGCGCCGATCCCGCCGACCGCCATCGCCGTCGCGGTGACCAGCACGATCGCGATCAGGGCGCCGGCGACGCCGCTGTGGATTTCGGCGCCGAAGATCAGCCCGATCGCGAGGAACCAGAGCGAGGCGAAGAGGCCCAGCGCCGCGGTCCCGGCGAGGCGCCCGAGCACGATCGTGTAGCGCGGGATCGGGGCGGAGAAGAGGCGGTCGGTGAAGCCCATCTCGATGTCGACCGCGAGCGCGATCCCGCCGCTGTTGCCGGCCAGCATCAGCGACTGCATCATCGCCCCGGCGAGCATGAACTGAAGGAAGCTCTGCACCGGCGGGAAGCCCGGCAGGTTGACGGCGCCGCCAGCGCCGCCGGTCTGGATCGCCAGCAGCAGGGTGGGGAAGATCAGGATCGGCGCCATCAACTGCGGGCGGCGGAAGGTCTGGCGGATCGAGCGCATGCCCAGCGCCCGCACGACCCTGGCGTTGGCGGCGAACCCGCTCACGCCTCGACCGCCTCCGGCTCCGCCTCGCCCTCGCCTTGGTCGTCCTTCTCGAGATGGTGGCCGGTCTTGGCGACGAAGACGTCGTCGAGCGTCGGGCGGACGAGCTCAAGCGACTCGACCGCGATCCCGGCGTCGTCGAGCGCCCGCACCACCCGTGGGATGTCGGCGGCGCCGTTCTCAACTTCGACCAGGACGGTGCGGCCGTCGCGCGGCGGCAGCAGCTTGCCCAGCCTCGCGCAGATCTCCTCTGCCTCGGCGATCGAACCCTCGGCCAGCTGCAGCTGGATGTGGGGATTGCCGATCTCGGTCTTGAGCGAGTCCGGCGTGCCTTCGGCGACGATCCGGCCCTGGTCGATGATGCCGACGTTGTCGGCGAGCTGATCGGCCTCCTCCAGGTACTGGGTGGTGAGGAAGACGGTGGTGCCGTCGTCGTTGAGGCTCTGCACCTCTTCCCAGATCGTCTTGCGGCTGACCGGGTCGAGGCCGGTCGTCGGCTCGTCGAGGAAGAGCACGCGTGGTTCGTGGACCAAGGCCGCGGCGAGGTCGAGGCGACGCTTCATCCCACCCGAATAACCGCCGACGCGGCGGTCGGCGGCGTCGGCGAGGTCGACCCGTTCGAGCAGGGCGTCGGCCCGGCGCTTGCCCTCGGTGCCGGGCAGGCCCTGCAGCGTGGCCTGCAGGCGGATCAGCTCGCGGCCGGTCATCAGCGGATCGAGGGCCGCCTCCTGCAGGGCGACGCCGATCGAGCCACGCACGGCGCGCGCCTCTTTGACCACGTCGTACCCAGCCACCGTGGCTTTGCCACCGGTCGGCAGCAGCAGCGTGGTCAGCATCCGCACCGTGGTCGTCTTGCCGGCCCCGTTGGGACCGAGGAAGCCGTAGATTTCGCCCTCCTCGACCGTCAGGTCGACGCCCTGCACGGCGAATACCTCATCGAAGCTCCGCTGTAGTCCCTCTACGACGATCGCCGGCATCGGTGGGCACCCTACTGAGGCGCGTTGACCGGGATCGTGCAAGCCGCACGCAAAGCCTGCACCGCTGCCGCGCGAAAGGCAGAATCCCCGCAACCCTCGCCCGCTGGGCGGGTTTGCAGCCTCAGATCATGCAGATAGCAGCGAAAAACAGGATCGCCCGATCTCCCATGGCTGCCGCCGCGGCTTTCGCCTGCGTGCTGGTCGCGCTCGTGGTCGCGGCCTGGCCGGGGGCGGCCGACTCGGCGCCGCTCGGCGTCGTCGTGCTGGGCAAGACGACAAACACGCCGCCGGCCTCCTGTCCGGGCAAGGTCGTCAACAACGTCGAGGTCGTCCCCTGCCGCGTCGAGGGCCACGTCAGCGGCTATCAGGTCAAAGCCGGCGGAATCGACAATCCCTACGAAGTCCCCTTCGACGGCAAGATCGTCGCCTGGTCGATCACCCTGGCCAAGCCCTCACGCGCTGACACAGACACGACCACCAACGAGGTCGGCTTCTTCGACGAATTCCTCGGCAAGCCCTCGCAGGCGCGGATCGGCATCCTGCGCCCGGTCGAAGGCTCGAAACCGCCCAAATACACGCTTGTGCGCCAGAGCCCGCTGGAGGTCCTCAACCCCTACTTCGGCAGCACCCCGATCTTCGCCCTCGAGCACCCGCTCTCGGTCCTCCGCGGCCAGGTGGTAGCCCTCACCGTGCCCACCTGGGCCCCGATGTTCGCCTTCAACGTCTCCGAAGAAGACACTTGGCGGGGCAGTCGTCTCGAAGACCATTGCGCGAGCAAGGAAGACATCCAGGGGGGGCATCCGCAGCAAGGTGTGGGCAAGGTCAAGACCTACGGTTGCTTCTATTCCAACGCGCGGTTGCTTTACACGGCGACGTTGGTGAAGAAACCGTAAGGCGGGCATCAGGAGGCCCGGAGCGTCGGGTACCCCTGCTCACTCGCCTACCTGGCTGGATCGCCACTTGCCGTCCGAGAAGTCTTTCCGGGCCAGCGGCGCAAAACGTTCGCAGGGGCACCCGACGCTCCGGGCTAACCCCATGCCTGAATTACGGGAGCTTCAAAGGACGTCGTCGTGCCAAGATTCGCGGAAGCTTCAGGAGCATTCCGCCATCTCGAAGCTCCCAAGCTTCCAGTGGGATGCCGCCGTGTCGAGAGCTCGCGAGCTTCGGATCGTCCCGAATCGAAGAAGCTCTTAGGGCGCGAGCGTCAGCGACGAGCTCACCGCCGCGCTTGGGTGAGAAGCCCTTCAGCTCCCGTGGAACGGGCGTCGGTAGGGCCTCCGAACGTTTTGTGCCGCTGGCCCTACAGATTCTCGGACGACAAGGGACGATCCAGCCAGTCAGGCAAGTGAGGAGGCCCTGCCGACGCCCGCTGCGCCGGAACTAAAGAGCTTCTTGCCGCAACCCGCAGTACTGGCAGTCGCTGACGTCGAGACCAATCAGCTGATCGCAACGACGGCAAGCCCGCAGGTTCTCAGGCGTACGCGGCAGAGCGGACGCGCTCGGGGCCAGGGGAAGGACCGCCGCTACTGGCTCCATCTCCTCGCCCGTCTCGCGGTCGAGGTAGACCTGGCCGGGCTCGGCGTGGGCGAGGGCCTCGCGGCCTGAGGCCGGGGCACGCATCCGGTAGAGCTGCTTCGAGTTCACGGCCGCGAAGACTATTAGCTTGCGCGGTCCCGATGCGTCTCCTCGTCTTTCACGGCTACATGCTGCGCGGCACCGGCAGCAACATCTACAACGCCAACCTGGTCCGGGCGCTGGCCAGGCTGGGTCACCAGGTCCACCTGCTCTGCCAGGACCGCGAGACCCGGATCGAGGGGGTTGAGATCCACAACCCCGACATTGGGGGGCTCCTGCCCGTCTACGTCAAGGATCCTTACGAGGGCTTCGAGGTCAAGGCCTTCCCCGAGCTGAGCGAGGAGGAGCTGGTCCACTACATCGAAGCCAACGTGGCCGCCGTCCGCGCCGTAGCCGAGCGAGCCGGCGGCATCGACTTGGCCCTGGCCAATCACCTGGTGATGGGGCCGCCGATCCTCGCCCGCGCCGGCGTCGCCCCCTACGCGGCCAAGATCCACGGTTCGGCGCTCGAGTACACGGTCAAGCCCAATCCGCGCTTCCTTCCTTATGCGGAAGAGGGGATGGAGGCGGCCCAGGGCGTCCTCGTCGGCTCTCGCCACACCGCTGAGTCGCTCTGGGAGGCCCTACCGAGAGTCACCAATCTTCCGGGGAAGACCCGTCTTGGGCCGCCCGGGGTGGACACCGAACGCTTCCGGCCGTTGGAGGTGGGGCGGGGTCCAGCGGGAACTCCTCGCGAACGCGGGCCCGCTGGACCCCGCCCCACCTCCAGCCGCGTTGTTTTTGTCGGCAAGCTGATCGTTTCCAAGGGGGTCGACCTGCTGCTTGCCGCCTGGTCGCTGGTCCGGGCGAAGCACCCCAAAGCACGGCTCCAGATCGCCGGTTTCGGCGAGTACGAGGGGGCCCTGCGCGACCTGCTGGCAGCGTTGGAGCGGGGGGACCTCGAACGCGCCCGCGAGATTGCGGCAGCCGGCTGGGCCCTCGAGGGTGGGGCCGAGAAGCCGCTGCCGATCCTCTCCGCCTTCCTCGCCAATCCGCCGGCCGGCTATGCCGAAGCCGCGCGCGACGCCGCCGGCTCGGTCGAGTTCATCGGCCGGCTCGAGCACGACGAGGTCGCGCGACTGCTGCCAGGGGCTGAGGCGCTCGTCATGCCCAGCACCTTCCCCGAGGCCTTTGGGATGGTCGCCGCCGAGGCCGCCGCCTGCGGGGCCCTGCCGCTGTCCGCGGGGCACTCCGGAATGCTCGAGGTTTCCCGACAATTGGCGGCGGCGCTGCCGCCCGAGGTCGGTCGCCTCACCTCGTTTCCGGTCGAAGCGGGGGCGGTTGAGGCGATCGCGGCCCGGCTCGACGGCTGGCTCTCGCTGCCGGAGGAGCAGCGGGAGGGCGCTCGCGAGGCGCTGGTGGAGACCGCTCGTCGGCTCTGGAGCTGGGAGGGCGTCGCCCGCCGGGTGATCGCCGCCGCGCGGGGAGAGCTTGACCGTCTGCCGGATGCATAGAATGCGCCGCCGATGAGTCCGCAGCGAGCACAGGACGGCCCCTGGTCATGATCGGGCGCCTTCCGATAGCCAAGATGCTTGCCGTCGTGGTTGTGATGACCGCGGCGATGTCTGCCGTGATGCTCTCGATCAACTGGGACGGGCAGGAGGCCTCGACCGCGGCTCCCAAGATCGACCAGCTGCTCGACGTGATGATCGTGCTCTCGTCCTTCGTTTTCTCACTCGTGATCGTGATGCTCTTCTACGCCCTGTGGAAGTTCAAAGCCAAGCCGGGCGACGAATCCGACGGCGAGCCGATCCATGGCAACACCAAACTCGAGATCGCCTGGACCGTGATCCCGACGATCATCGTCCTCTTCGGCGCCGGCTATAGCTGGTCTGTGCTCCACGACATCGAAAAGCCGGACAAGCACCACCTCACGGTCGACGTCTTCTCGCAGCAATACGCCTGGAGCTTCGGCTATCCGGGTAAGGACAACGTCTACTCGCAGGGTGAGCTGCACGTGCCGGTCGACGAGCAAATCCAGTTCAAGATGCACGCCCAGGACGTGATCCACTCCTTCTGGGTGCCCGAGTGGCGGATCAAGAAGGACAACGTGCCCGGGATCACGACGACCGCGATCGTCACCCCCGACAAGCTCGGCACCTACGAATTGATCTGCACCGAGCTCTGCGGCTTCGGGCACGCCTCGATGCGGGCCAAGGTCGTGGTCGAAACGCCGGCCAAGTTCGAAGAATGGGTCGGCGGGCTGAAAGAAAAAGTTCCGGCCCCGCTGGCCGAATCGATAACGCAAGACACAGAGAGCAACCCGGCGCCCCTGAACGCCGGGGGGGCATAATGGAGGTCTGCTGATGACGGCTGCGATCAAGCAACCGGGCTGGATTAGGGGCGCGCTTGGCGCGATTCTGGGCGCCGCTTTCGGCTTCGCCCTCGTCGTCGCCATACGCAAGGCCTCGGGCTTGCCCGCCTACCAGACCGAACAGACCGGCTACCCGCAGGTAGTCGTGCCGCTGATCACCGGCCCACTTGGCTTCCTGCTGGGCTTTGGCGCCTTCGATTACTGGCTGCGCTGGGCGGTCGGTATGCCGACGATCCCGGAGGACCACTCCCAGCACGGGGCCAAGAGCTGGAAGGACTACTTCCGCTTCAACACCGATCACAAGGTGATCGGCATCCAGTACGTCTGCACCACCTTCTTCTTCTTCTTCATCGGCGGCCTGCTGGCGATGCTGATCCGGGCCGAGCTGGCCCAGCCGGGCACCCAGATCGTCGACGCGGCGACCTTCAACAGCCTCTTCTCCACCCACGCCGCGATCATGATCTTCCTCTTCGTGATCCCGGTTTTCGCTGGGCTCGCGAACTACGTCCTGCCGCTGATGATCGGCGCGCCGGACATGGCCTTCCCGCGCCTCAACGCGCTCAGCTTCTGGATGCTGCCACTGGCCGGGCTGCTCTTCATCGGCAGCTTCCTCGCCCCGGGCGGCGCCTTCGACGCCGGCTGGACCGGTTACGCGCCGCTCTCGACCGGGGCGCCTCTGGGCCAGTCCTTCTTCAATCTGGGCGTCCAGTTCGCGGGTGCCTCGTCGATCGCCACCGCGCTCAATTTCTTGGTCACGATCATCACCATGCGGGCGCCGGGGATGACCTTCTGGCGCATGCCGCTGCTGGTTTGGGCCAACCTCTCGACCTCATTGCTGGTCGTCGCCGCGACGCCGTTCATCGCCGGGGTCCAGTTCATGGTCCTCTTCGACCGCGCCCTGCACACCAACTTCTTCCAGTTCGCCGGTGGCGGCGATGTCGTCAGCTACCAGCACATCTTCTGGTTCTATTCGCACCCAGCCGTCTACATCATGATGCTGCCCGGTTTCGGGATCATCAGCGAGGTCATATCGACCCATGCCCGCAAGCCGATCTTCGGCTACAGGCTGATGGCCCTGGCGCTGATCGGCATTGTCGTGCTCAGCTACTCGGTCTGGGCGCACCACATGTTCGTCGCCGGCATGTTCAGCTGGCTGCGCGTGCCGATGATGATCACGACGCTGCTGATCGCGGTGCCGACCGGAATCAAGATCTTCTCCTGGCTAGGGACGCTCTATTTCGGCAAGATCCACACCTATTCGACGGCGATGCTGTTCGCGCTCGCCTTCATCGTCACCTTTACGATCGGTGGGATCAGTGGCGTGATGCTCGGCATGGTGCCGATCGACATTCACGTCTCCGACACCTACTTCATCGTCGCCCACATCCACTTCGTCCTCTTCGGCGGCTCTGTCTTCACGATCTTCGCCGGCGTCTATCACTGGTTCCCGAAGATGACCGGGCGCATGTATGACGAGAAGCTCGGTCGCGTCCACTTCTGGGGCACGCTCTTCGGCACCTGGGTCACCTTCATCCCGATGCACTGGATCGGCATGGATGGCATGCCACGACGGGTCGCCGACTACGCCTCCCAGTTCGGCAACTGGAACCTGCTGATCAGCTGCGGCGCCTTCATCCTTGGCGCCGTACAGCTCGTCTTCCTCTACAACATGATCGTCAGCTGGCGCTTCGGCCCGAAGGCCTCGGGCAACCCCTGGCGCGCCAACTCGATCGAGTGGCAGGTCTCCTCGCCGCCGCCGATCTTCAACTTCGACGAGATCCCGCGCGTCGTCGGTGGTCCGTACGAGTTCGGTGTCCCCGGCGCCCGTCACGCGATCATGGCCGGCGAAAGCGTCGAGACGCCAGCGCCCGCCCAGGCTACGACGGTCGGCTCCGCGCAATGAACGGGTCATCCGAGGCCAAGCCCCTGCTCGTCTTCCTCAACGAGGTCGCGGGCGGTCGCAAGCTGCTGCGGGCGGTGCAGGAGCGGATCGAGGGAGTTCCCTACGTCGCGGTCGCCGCCCCGCAGAACCAGCCGGCCGTCGGCCAGCTGATCGATTCCGGCGAGCTGCGCGACGCCGCCAGGGCCCGGGTCGAGGTGACGATGTCGATCCTCTCCGAGTACGGGATCGATTCGGTCGGCGAGGTGATGGACCCGCAGCCTTCGCTCGCCCTCGATGACGCCGTGCGCGCTCACGAACCTGGTGAGCTGCTGCTTTCCGCCGCCGCCAACACGCGCTTTGGCTTGACTCGCAAGGACCTCGTCGCCTGGGCTGAAACCAGATTTGAGCCCGAGGTCGAAGTCACGCACATTCCAGTGCGAATCACCGACGATTCGATCAGCTGGGAGAAGAGCCACACGCTGGTGGTCGCGAGCCAGACTGTGGCCGCACCCGACCTGGTCAGCCGGCTCAAGGAGCGCGCTGCTGGGCATCCGCATCGCTACACGATCATCTGTCCCCGCGCCGATGACGTAACCGAGCCGGAAATGGTTCGCGACCTTGCCTCGACGCTGGCTGAGCTCTATCGCGCTGACATCGATGCCACCGGTCAGCCGATGAACCCAGACCCATTTCACGCGGTGCAGAACGCGATCGAGCATTACAGCGTCGATGAGGTGCTGATCTCGACCTTCGCCGGCGAGACGTCGCGCTGGCTCGAGGGCGACCTGATCGGCCGCGTGCGTGAGATCACCGATAAGCCGGTCGAGCACCTCGAGGTGGGTCGACCCGCAGCCGCGGTTGCCGCCGCCGTGGCCGAGGGAGGGGAGAGCTGATGGAGAGCGCAACCGTCGCGCTGGAGCACGGAGGGCACGGGCACGAGGAGCACCACGGCCCGCCCGAGGCTCACCAGAGCTCGCGGATCGACCGCCAGACGCTCGGCATCCTGCTCTTCATCGTCTCCGAGGTGATGCTCTTCGGGGCGTTCTTTGCCTCCTACTTCTTCCTCCGGGTCGTCGTCAACCCGTCGAGCTGGCCGCCTCAGCCCTACGAACTGCCGGTCGCGGTCGCCGGGGTCAACACGGCGATCCTGGTCTCATCGAGCTTCACCATCCACTACGCGCTGGAGGCGATTCGTCGCGGCAACAAGGCGGGTCTGAAGCTCGGCCTGGTGCTGACCTGGATGCTCGGTCTCACCTTCCTCTTCATCCAGCTCAACGAGTACGTGCACCTCGGCTTCAGCGCTCGTGATCTCGGCTTCGGCTCGATCTTCTACAGCCTCACTGGCCTGCACGGTGCCCACGTCTTCGTCGGCCTCTGCCTGCTGACTTTCGCCAGCATCCGTGCTTTCCGCGGCCACTTCGGCCCGGAGGAGAAGGATCACCTCGGCGTCGAGGTGCCGGGGATCTACTGGCACTTCGTCGACGTGATGTGGATCGTCGTCTTCCTCACGGTTTACATCCTCTAGCTGCAGGGGTAAAACCTGGGTATGCACAATCCGCTGCGCTCGGAGGCCGATGCGTTCCGGTGGGTAGTCATCATCGGCTTGGCCGCGGCGTCGGTGATCGTGCTGACGTTGCTGACCCGGCCGGCTATCGGAGTCGTGTGGATGGCCCTCCTGATCGGGTTTGGAATCGGCTTTGGCTATCGGGCCGCGCGCGGCTCGCTGCACGAGAACGTCGAGGTGACGCGCGGCGGGGACGGCAGGTTCCGCCTGCTCGTCGTCGCCAACGAGACGGTCCAGGGCGCTGAGCTGCTAGGCGAGATTCGCGAGCGCTGCCGCGACCGGCGCGCCGAGGTGATGGTCGTGACGCCGGCGCTCGCCGCCTCGCGCGCCGACCACTGGGCCTCCGACATCGACGAGGCGATCGAGCTCGCGCGCCAGCGCATGGAGCTCTCATTGATCGAGATCCGCGGCTTGGGCCTGAAGGCGAGAGGCGAGATCGGCGACTCCGACCCAAACATGGCGATCGAGGACGCGCTGCGGGTCTTCGCCGCTGATGAGATCTTGATCTCGACCCACCCGCCCGAGCGCTCGCGCTGGCTCGAGCATGGCGTCGTCGACAAGGCTCGCGAGCGAATCGAGCTGCCGATCACGCACGTGGTCGTCGACCTCTCCGCCGTCGGCACACCTTCTTGACGATTCCGCCTCAGATTCGTCACCTTCGCGTCTAGATCCGAAACTTTCTGTCTTCTAGCATGCCATCATGGAGCTGATGGAAAGCCGCTGGACCGACGAGCGCATGGACGACCTCAAGCACCAGGTCGATGAGCTCGGCCGACGCATGGACGCGGGTTTCACCGAGCAGCGCCGGGAAATGAACGCCCGCTTCGACCGGATGGAGAAGCGCTTCGACCGGATGGAGAAGCGCTTCGACAAGATCGATGCGCGCTTCGAGAGGGTCGACGAGCGATTTGAGGGAGTCGACGAGAGATTCGAAAAAGTGAATGCGAAGATCGATTTGAAATTCGATGCGCTTCAGGACCAGGTCGCCCGCACTCAGGAGATAGTGATCGGGCTGAACACGACACTCACCCGTTTCTCGCTGTGGTTTGCCGGCGGGGCGGTCGTCACCGTCTTCGCCGCCCTGCTGTCCGTCTGGCTCTGCTAGGTCTGAGGCGGTCGGAGCGCTAGGTCAGAGCTGCGGTGCGCGGCTCGCTATCGGTCGTGCGGTCCACGCCCACTTCGCCGCTGGCCATGCGTGGCTCCAGGCGCCCAGCCGTCGCCACGGTCCAAAGCATCGTCAGCCAGGTTGCCGTGGCGAGGGCGACATGGATCCAGACGATCTCGCCAGGGAGTTCCAGGGCCCACTGGACACCGCCTACGACGCCCTGAAGGGCGAGCAGGCCAATCATCACCGTCAGGGGCCTGAGCGCCCTCCTATCGCCTCCAGGGCGGCGTAGGAGGAACCAGACCGCGATCGCGGCGAGGCCGAAGACAGTGGCGATCGCCGAATGCCGCTGGACGACCCATTCGAGTGTCCCGGTGCCCTCGAAGTCGAAGCGGTGGACGAGCTGGTTGCCGTTGGCCCCGGCGTGCGGGCCAGAAGCGGTGGCGATCGTGCCGGCGAGGATTGTCAGCTGGCCGAGTGGGATCAGGGCGCGTACGGCCCAGACTCCGAGCCGGTCGCTGGAGCGGCGCCGGTCCCAGGGCTCATAGCGCGAGCACCAGGCGAGCGCAAAGGAGGCGTCGAGCAGCAGCATCGAAAGGATGAAGTGGCACATCACCAGGCCGGGGGCGAGGTGGTACTTGACGACCAGCGCCCCCAGAATGGCCTGGCCGATCACGCCCAGCGGCAGCAGGGCGCCGAAAAGCGCCAGATGGCCGCGGAAGGGCACGCGGAACCAGGCGAGCACGCTGGCGGCGATCACGGCGAAGCCGACGAAGCCGGTCAGCAGCCGGTTGCCGTACTCGATCACCGCGTGGGTTTCGAGCGGGGGCGAGGTGCCGCCGTAGCACTTGGGCCAGTCCGGGCAGCCGAGGCCGGAGCCGGTCAGGCGCACTCCCGCGCCGGTGAGCACGATCAACGCCAGCGCCCCGAGGGCGACCAGGGTGACCTTGGCGTAGAGCTGCGGCGAGATGCTGAGGCGGTCGCGCATTATTGCCTCGGAAGATGATGCCAGCGACCGTCCGGCGGCTGCGGGAAGAGCTCAGCCTTTGCTCTTCTTCGAGCCTTTGGAGGTCGATTCGACCAGGTATTCGACCAGGTCTTCGAGTTCTTTCGCCGAGAGCGTCTGTTCGAAGTTGGCGGGCATCACGTTGGGCGGGTAGCCCTTGGCGATCTCGGCGTTGGGGTCGACGATCGATTCGTGGACCATCGCCGAGGTCTGACCGGGAAGGACTTCGTCCAGGTTCGGCCCGGTCACGCCGCCGGATTTGGCCGCTGACAGCGTGTGGCAGCCACCGCAGCCGTTATTGGCGAAGACTTGGGCACCGGGGCCACCCGGAACTCTTGGCGGTGCCGCGCCCGGCACGCCGGCGTAAAGGCCGACGTAGGCGGCGACGTCGTCGAGGTCCTGGCCGGTGACTACGTCAGCCGGCATCGAGACGGCGGGGTCGTCATTGCTTGGCCGCGGGTACTCGACCTGCGCCTTGACCACGCCTTCGACCGTGTCGCCACCCTCGCCGGCGGCGCGCGCGGCGGCAAAGGCGTCGTCGAGGTTGGGACCGATCTGCGCCGTTGTCCCGGCCTGGGCCATCGTGTGGCAAACGCCGCACTTCTGGACGAAGAGGACGCGGCCGCGGTTGGGATCGGCGGTGGTCGTTCCGCACCCAGAGGCAGGCAGGGCCACCGCCGCCAGGGCGATGAGCAGGAGCAGCAAGCGGATGGGGTTGGCGAGGTTTGACATGCGGCGTGAAGCGCGCCGGAGTCTATATGCCCCGCCCGGCTGGAAGCATGCTTAGGCCTGCCTGGCGTGGGGTAGGCTTGAGGCGATTCTCACTAACTCGCGAGCCCGAGGGGAGGCGGCAGAATGCAGGTACGGGATGGGATGTCGGAGGTGGTCCTCATGGTCGGTCCTGAGCACACGCTGCGCGAGGCGGCGGCGATGATGGCCGAGAAACGGATCGGCGCCGCACTCGTCTCCGATGACGAGACGCCGGTTGCCCGCATCGTCACCGAGCGCGACGTCCTGCTCTCTCTGGGTGCCGGAGAGGACCCAGACGGCGAGCGTGTCCGCGACCACATGAGCGACAGCGTCATTGCCGCCGCCCCCGATTGGAGCCTCGAGCGCGCCGCCGCTGAGATGTCGCGCCGCGGAATCCGCCACCTCGTCGTCTACGACGGCCCGGAGCTCGTCGGGGTGCTCTCGATGCGCGACATCGTCCGCGTCTGGACAAGCGAGGGGGCGACGTCGGGAATGACCCCCGACTGACGGCTAGCGGAAGGTCGCTAGGAGCGCGGCCCGGAGATCTGTTCTACGGGCAGCACTGCGCCACGGGTGTGCTGCTTGCGCGGCAGGCTGAAGTAGCTGCGGATCGAGTCCTGGACCATCGCCCGGAAGGCGAAGAGCGCGACCACGCCGCCGATGATCGAGTAGATCCAGCCGCGCACCATGAAGCCCTCGGCGAAGATGCCGCAGACCGTGAGGGCGAGCGCGAAGGCGAAGACCGCCGGGGCCCAGGAGGAGCGCGGCTGGTAGATCACCTCACCGGGCTCGGGGATGTGACGATGCTCAGCCATCAAACATCACCGTTCCGCTTCGCTCCGGCGCGAAGAACCAGAGATGCACGCTTGGTCGCTCCGCGATCACGATGCGATGTAGAGCATTGCGGCCACGAAGCAGAGCGCGAAGATCGCCGCGGCGATGCCGCCGGCGACCAGGCCCGCAACCATGTTTGCTTTTGCGGTCTCGCGATCCACGTCCGGATTTCTATCCGATCAGGCGGTCGATTGGCATCGAGATGAAGAGCAGCGCCAGGTAGGCCAGCGAGTAGAGGTAGGTGCGCAAGGCCCAGCGGCGGTCAGCGCTGCGCAGCAAGCGAACGGCGCAGTAGATGAAGCCCGCGCCCAGGGTCATCGAGGCGACGAGGTACTCGATGCCAAAGCCGCCGGCGCAGAAGGGGAGCTGTGTGACCGCGTAGAGCAGGATCGTGTAGAGCATGATCTGGCGCCGGGTCTCAGCCTCGCCCCGCACCACCGGCAGCATCGGGACGTTCACCTTCGCGTACTCGTCCTTCATCAGCAGCGAGAGAGCCCAAAAGTGGGGCGGGGTCCAGAAGAAGACGATCGCGAAGAGAAAGAGGGCGGTGCCGTCGAGGCCGCCGGTGACGGCGGCCCAGGCGACCAGGGGGGGCACCGCGCCCGCGGCGCCGCCGATGACGATGTTCTGCGGCGTCGAGCGCTTCAGCCAGAGCGTGTAGACGAAGACGTAGCCGAAGAGGCCGGAGATCGAGAGCGCCGCTGCCAGCGGGTTGACGGCGAGCGCCAGCAGCGTGAAGGAGGCGCAGCCGAGCAGGGTGCCAAAGGCGATCGCGGCGCGGGGCGAGACGCGCCCACTGGCGACGGGGCGATCGGCGGTGCGGGCCATGATCCGGTCGATGTCGCGGTCGATCGCGTGGTTGATCGCGCCGGCCCCGCCGGCGCTGAGCGCGCCGCCGAGGCAGACGAGCAAGACGAGGCCGATCGAGGGGTCGCCGGCCACGTACATCGTCGTGATCGTGGTCAGCAGCAGCAGCGACTGCACCTTGGGCTTGGTCAGCGTCAGGTAGTCGCGAAGGACCGTGGGGAGCGTCGAGTGGCGGGTTACCGTCGCCGCGGCGGGACTACTCATGCAGATCGCGCTTCGCTCGCCCCACGCTCATCGGCGTTCAGGCTACCGGCTGCGTCTCGCCGGTCCGGCTCTCGGTGCGGCGATTTCGATGGGCGATCGCCTCGCGGATGTCACGCATCGGGCGGTCGCTGCGCACGTCGGGCAGCACGTCGAAATTGTGCGGCTCCGGCGGTGAGAGCGTGAACCACTCGAGCGAGTTGCCGCCCCAGTGGTCGTGGCCGGCGCGGCCGCCGTTGGTGCGGCTGGCGATCGCGTTGACCAGCGTGACGATGATCCCGATCGCGAGCACGAAGGCCCCGATCGTCGAGATCAGGTTGTCGGTGCTGACCCCGGTGCCGCTGAAGTACTTGTAGGCGTCGACGACCTGGCCGTGCTCGCCGCCGGCGAGGAAGAGCGGCACGAAGGTGATCAGCATCCCCGCCACCAGCGTCCAGAAGGAGAAGCGGCCAAGAGTCTCGCCCATCGTGCGGCCGGTCAGCTTCGGGAACCAGTAGTAGAGGGCGGCAAAGCCGCCGAAGACGGCGCCGCCGACGAGAGCGAAGTGGGTCGAGGCGGTGGCGTCGACCGTGTTGTGCAGGCGCCAGGCGACGGCGACCATCGAGTGCGAGATCTCGCAAACGAGGCCGATCGAGATCATCGAGACGGCGCCGGCGGCGAAGAGCAGCGGCGCCCGCATCTCCAGCGTGCCGCCGATCAAGGTCGCGATCAGGTTGAAGATGATCAAGCCGAAGGGCACGATCAGCGCCAGCGACATGATCATCGCGAAGTACATCCAGCCGATCCCGATCGGCGCGGTCAGCATGTTCTGCATCCAGGCGAGCGTGCCGATCACCGCGATCGCCAATATCGAGCCGGCCACCGCGTTGCGGTTGAAGAGCGGCTTGCGGGCGAAGACGGGGACGATCTCGGCGATCGCGGCCAGGGCGGTGATCAGGATCAGCATGTAGGCGCCGGTGAAGAAGATCCAGCTCAGGTGGGCCCAGAGCAGCGGCGCGCCTCCCGAGCCGTCGGCGAAGAAGATGCCGTCGAAGTTACGGTCGATCAGCAGCATCGTGATCGCGGCCAGCATCACGGCGCCGATCACGATCATCAGCCAGGAGCCGACCGCGGCTGCCCAGGCGAAGACCGGCACCCGGCTCCAGGCCATGCCCGGGGCGCGCATGCGGCGCAGCGTCGCGACCAGGTTGATCGCGATCAGGACGAAGCCAAGCGTGGCCAGGCCAGAGGAGGCGGCCCAGGCGTCGACGCCGTTATTCGAGAGGAAGGCAAGCTCAGAGAGCGGCGCCAGCGGGTTGACGCCGGCCTCGGACGGGGTGAAGAGGAAGCCCGCGTAGAGCACCGTGGCTCCAGCGAGGTAAAGCCAGAGGCCGACCTGTCCGACGCGGGGCAGGGCGGTGCCACGAGCGCCGATCTGCAGCGGCGCCAGGTAGTAGAAGAGCCCGATGCAGAGCGGAATCGCGAAGAGGAAGATCGCCGTCGCGCCGTAGAGCGAGAGCATCCGGTTGAAGGTGACCGGCGTCAGCATCGTGTTCTCCGGGATCGCCAGCTGCAGGCGCATCAAGACGAACTCGACCAAGGCGATGAAGAGGAAGCCGAGCGCGGCGCCGATCATGATCCGGCCGACGTCCTTGTGGTCGGCGCTGGTGACCATCTCGATCCAGCGCGGGCGGCGCTTGGGGTAGCCGTCGACGACGATCTCGGGCCGCTGCTTCGGTCGCTCGGCGATCACGGCACTTCTCCCTTTTCGATCAGGCCCACGACGCGGTCCTGGGCGGCCTGGATGTCATCCCGCTGGGTCTTGACGAAGTCTTCGTATTCCTGCGGTGAGACCACGTCGACCTCGGTCCGCATCGCCGCGTAGGCCTGGCCGGAGAAAGTCGAGGAGTCGCCTTCGAAGCTGCCTTCCTCGTCAGCGCGGAAGACGACGTGGTTTGTCTTGCCGGGCACCGCGTCTCGCTTGGCGGCCAGCTCGGGCACGCTCCAGGTGTGGATCACGTCGGTCGAGACGAGGTTCAGTTCGACCGTGGTGTCAACCGGCACGACCAGCTTGTAATAGGAGAAGGCCTTGTTCGGGTAGTCGTAGCGCCACAGCCACTGCTGGCCGGTCGCTTCGATCTTCAGCGGCTTGGACTTGGCGCTGGCGAGCCCGGCGGCACTGGTGGTCGGCACCTCGCGCGCCTTGTCGGTGTAGACCAGGCTGATCACGAGGACGACGGCGGCGAAGACGGCCAGCCCGACACCGGCACGAATCTGCACTCCGCGGCCGCCCCGGACCTGGCGCGGCTCGGCGCCGCGCTCACCGCGGTAGCGGCGTAGAACGTAGATCAGCGCGACGTTGATCGCGACGATCAGGATCGCGCCGACGACGAAGCCGATCCAAAGCAGAGTGTCGATCTGGTCCGAGCCAGGGGAGTGGGGCGCCAAAGCGCGGCCATTCTAATCACGCGGGTCGGCGCGGCGCGGTGCCCACGTCCCTCGCGCGGCTCCCCTCCTATACTCGCGCCCTTGATGCGGAGCCGATCCCGGCAATCTCCGGCGCTTCGCGTCGCACTGCGCGCCGGAGCCGCCGGTGCGGTCGCCGCCGCCTTCGCTGTGCCGCTGCTGCGCAAACGCCTGCGCGTGCCCACTCCGGTGACCATCGCGGCTTGTGCCGGAGGCCCGCTGGCGGTCGCCGTTCTCGCTCCCCGCTCACGCAAACGTGACGTCGTGCTCTACGCGATGCAGATGTGGGCCTTCATCATGGTTCACGAGCTTCCCTACGACGATCCCGAGCGACTCGAGTCGCGTCTGCGCAGCCGCTACCCAATCGTCAGCGACCGCGTGCTCGGCCTTGGGCGGCTGCCCAATGTCCGGCTGCAGCGGGGGCTGGCGCGCCTGCGCCGGGTCGGCACCGTCAATCGCATCCTCACCTGGGCGCACTGGCTCTGGTTCCTCGAGCCCTATCTTGCCCTCGCCTGGATCCTCTGGCGCCATCCCGAGCGCTTCCCGCGCGCCGCGCGCCAGATGGCCGCGGTCTTCGACATCGGCTGCGTCGCCTACTTCGCGATTCCGACCTCGCCGCCGTGGTGGGCCTCCGAGCAGGGCCTGACCGGCGAGAAGGTTGAGCGAATCATGATCGGCGTCGGCGAAGACACCTGGGGCTCGGCCTGGCCGAAGATGTACAGCGCGCTCGGCGGCAACCCCTGGGCGGCGATGCCCTCGCTGCATTTCGCCACCTCGGCGATGGCGGCGATTCAGCTCGCCGAGGCGGGCCCGGTCGAGGGTGCCGTGGGTTGGACCTACTCGCTGACGCTTGGCTTCGCCCTCGTCTACCTCGGAGAGCATTACGTCACCGACCTGTTGGCCGGCGCCGGCCTGGTCGCCGCGGTGCGCCGCGGCGAGCCCCTGGCCGAACCGGCCGTGCACGGGGTGACCCGAGGCCTGCAGCGCTTGGAGCGCCTCGCCAACGGGTAGTTTCTAAAGAGTGTCTCCCGAGGGTCCGGTGAACGGCGATCACACCGCCGAACTACCGATCTTCACGCGGCGACGACTGATTCAGACGATGGTCGTGGTCGTCGCGCTGCTGGTCGGGATCTACTTCCTCTTCCCGAAGCTGGTCGGGTTGAGCGGCGCGCTGGGCAAGCTCGACGATGCCGATCCGCTCTGGATCGCGATCGCGATTGGCTTCAACATCCTCGCCTTCGCCACCTACATCGCGCTCTTCAAGGCTGTGGTCGGTGGCGACGCCCTGCGCTTCACCTGGCTCGAGACGTATGAGATCAACATGGCCGGCCTGGCGGCGACGCTGCTCTTCTCGGCCGCTGGGGCGGGGGGGATCGTGCTCACCTTCTGGGCGTTGCTCAAGGCGGGAATGCGCCGGCACGAAGTGGCGCGGCGCATGGTCGCCTTCCTCACCCTCCACTATGCCTTCTATCCCCTGGCCTTGATCCTCTTCGGCGTGCTGCTGCGCACCGGCGTGCTCAACGGCAAGGGCTCGATCGAGCTGACGATAGTTCCGGCTGGCGTGGCCGGGCTGCTGCTCGCGCTCGGCTTGCTCTTCGCCTTGGTCCCGCCCGATCTCGGCCCCCGCGTCGCTCGCTTCGTGCACGGCAAGCGCGGTCAGGAGATCGCCCGGAACATCGGCAAGGTGCCGGCGGTCTTCGCCGAGGGGTTCCGCTTCGCGATCAGCCTCTTCACCCATCCGCGCCAGGGTGGCCTGGCGGTGCTCGGCGCGGCCGGCTTCTGGGCCGCCAACATCGGCATCCTCTGGGCCTCGTTCCACGCCTTTGGGGTCCACGTGCCGCTCGCTGTGGTCGTGCAGGGCTTCTTCTTGGGCATGGTCGCCAACCTGATCCCCTTTGCGCCCGCCGGAGTCGGTGCCGTCGACGCCGGGATGATCGGTGCCTTCGTCCTCTTCGGCATTCCCGAGACGACCGTCTTCCCGGCGATCTTGGTCTACCGCCTGATCGCTTTTTGGATGCCGATTCCGTTTGGCGTCGCGGCCTTTTTCCAGCTGCGCAAAACGGTGCACCGGTGGGAAACGGATGGCCTGCCGATTGACCGCTCACCACGCGAGCAGGCGCCGGGCGCGATTGATTCGGTCGCCCTGTAGAGGTACTATAAAAAGTAAAGTATTGGCCAACGCCATAGACTGAGGCGGACATGACAGAGGCAAAGAAAGTCGAGAACCTGATCATCGTCGGCGGCGGGCCCGCCGGCTACACGGCTGCGCTCTACGCGGCGCGCGCCAACCTCGAGCCACTCGTCTTCGAGGGCTTCCAGTGGGGCGGACAGCTGCAGAACACGACCGACGTCGAGAACTACCCCGGCTACCCCGAGGGGATCATGGGCCCGGAGATGATGACCCAGTTCCGGGCGCAGGCCGAGCGCTTTGGCACCCGCTTCGTGACCGATGACGTCGACCGGGTCGAGCTCTCCGACGGCGGTGTGCAGAAGGTCTACCTTGGCGACGAGGAGCACCTTGCGAAAGCGGTGATCCTGGCGATGGGGGCCGAGCCGCAGCGGCTCGGCATTCCCGGCGAGCGCGAGCTCAGCGGTTGCGGCGTATCGACCTGCGGCGTCTGCGACGGAGCCTTCTTCAAAGACCAGAAAGTGATCGTGATCGGCGGCGGCGACTCGGCGATGGAGGACTCGATCTTCATCTCCAAGTACGCCAGCGAGCTGACCGTGGTCAACCGCCGCGAGGAGTTCCGCGCCTCGAAGATCATGCTCGACCGGGCCAAGGAGCAGGGCAACATCAGCTTCAAGACCCCCTACGTAGCGGAGGAGTTCGTCGCCGGCGACAAGGGCCGCCTCGACCATGTGCGCCTGCGCAACGTCGAGACGGATGAGACCGAGGACGTGCAGACCGATGGCGCCTTCATCGCGATCGGCCACATCCCGCGCTCCGAGGTGGTCGTGGACCAGGTCGATACCGACGAGAACGGCTACATCCTCACCGAGGGCGACTCGACCCGCACCAACCTGGCCGGTGTCTTCGCCGTCGGCGACGTCGTCGACCACACCTACCGCCAGGCGGTCACCGCCGCCGGCAGCGGCTGCAAAGGCGCCCTCGATGCCGAGTGGTACCTGCGCGACACGCCTCCTTCCCCCGAGGCCCACTGGTTGCCGGGCGGCGAGCCTCTTGAGGTTGCGCCCAAGGTCGGCTGACCGGCGCATCTCTGCGGCCTCGGTCGCTCACGTGCAGAGCACGCTTCGCTCCCTATGTCCTTGACCTGCTTGGTCAGCCGACCTTGGGCTTGGCGACTTTAAAAGGCGCTGTGCGCGGGGCGGACTTGCCACCGGCTGAATCGGTCGCGGTCGCGGAAAGCATGTAGGCGCCCGGTTTTAGACGGCGACCCTTGAGCTTGAGCGGGAGGGCGCGCTTGTTCTTGCCGGCTTTGCCCGTTGCGCTGAAGGGCGGGCCGACCTGCTTGAGCAGGGTGCAGTTCGGTTTCGCCTTCTTGCCCTTGCCTTTGCTCGGCTTGCAGGTCTTGCCGGCGCGGTGGCCTCTGAGCTTGCGCAGGACGGTGAAGCTCACGCTTGCGTTCTCGGTCAGCTTGTAGTGGATGACCGGGCGGGGCTTCTTCGCTTTGCCGCGCTTCGAGGCCGAGGCGACGCCGATCTTGGCGGGGGTCACCTTGATGCCGACGATCGCGGGGAGCGTGTCCACGGTCCCCGTCGTATTGCGTCCGGCGCAGTAGGCGGTTTGCCCGGTGTAGGAGAAGCCGCTGCAGCCGTTGTCGTCGACGAGGCTGAGTCGGACCGTGTAGATCCCCGGTTGCGCGTAGCTATGGCTTGTCTTCGGGGTCGGAGTGGTCGCGCTGGTGCCGTCGCCGAAGTCCCAGCGATAAGAGACGATCTTGGCCCAGGTGTCACTCGAAGCCGAGGCATCGAAGCTGGTGATCCCGTTGGGTGGCCCGGCGGTCGTCGTGAAGGAGGCAACCGGTGCGCTTGGGCGCGCCGTCGGGTGGACTCCGTCGGAGAAGCCGCCGGTGGGGGCGGGTTCTCCGATCTTGGTCAGGCCGCCGTCGGCGCCGACCGCGAACGCTTGGATTTTTTGGCCGCCCTGGGGCTCGGCGTAGAGGAAGCGACCGTCGACCGACATGCCGACGCCTTCGGGTTGGGAAAGGCCGGTGGGTGCGGGACTGCCAACCTGAGAAAGCGCACCGTTGGGACCGATCGAGTAGGTCGTGATCGATTCCTCGTTGCCGTTCGCCTGGAAGACGAAGCGCCCGTCGGGGGAGATCGTCGGCGGGCCGCCGACGTCCCCTGTCGTTTCGAGCGGAGTCCCAATTTCGGTCAGCGAGCCGTCATCGCCGATCGCGAAGCTGCGCAGGGATCCGCGACCGCTGGGGTCGACGAAGAGGATCGCGAAGCGGCCGTCGGGCGTGATTCGAATCGCTCGTGCGCCTTCGGCTCCGAGAGTCGTCGTCCCCAGTGAGGCGAGGGTTCCGTCGGATTGGATCGCGAAGCGCTCAATCGAACCGCCGGAGTAGTCGGGCATGAAGAGGTAACGACCGTTGGGGGTAATGGCGGGGAGGTCCCCGTTTCCACTTCCCTGTGGAGCGCCCACGGCGCTCATCGAGCCGTCGGGCCCGAGGCGGTAGGTGGTCACTCCTCCGGTCTTGTTGAGCAAGTAGGCGAACCGTCCATCGGGCGTGATCGGCGGGGTCCCGAACACTTCCGCGGCAAACGGGGCCTGTGCCTGTGAGATCGCGCCACCGGGCGAGAGGGCAAAGCTGCCGGCCCGGTTGTCAAAGCCGAAGGACTCAACGATGAAATTGCCGTCGGGCGTGATGCTGAAGCCTTCGGTGAAGTTGCTGAATTGGAAGGGCGAGCCGGGGACCGGGGTCAAGAGGCCGTCGGCGCCGATCGAGAGCGAGGCCAGCTGCTGGTCGTTGTAGTTGTTCGAGACCAGGAACCCGGCCGAGGCGCTTGACGCCGGCAAGGCAAGCGCGGCGATCGCCATCACGATGGCGACGCAGGTTTTCAGCGGGCGGGGCGGCAAGGTCGGAGCAGGCTACAGCGAGACTCAGCTGACCAGTTTCTGCACGACGAACGTCTTAGAGCCTTTTGGGGTCTCGATCTTGATCGGCTCGCCGACTTTGGCGTCGAGCAGGGCACGGCCAATCGGGGACTCGTTGGAGAGGCGGCCGGCGGCGAGGTCGGCTTCGGTCGAGCCGACCAGAGTCCAGGTGTTGGTCTCGCCTTTGGCTTCGTCGAGCACCTCGGCGGTGCGACCGAAGGCGAAGGTGTCGGCGGAGGCGTCGACCTCGACTACGACGGCGGTGCGCAGGCGCTCGCGCAGCCGCTTGATCTTGGTCTCGAGGTGCGCCTGATCCTCCTTGGCGATGTGGTACTCGGCGTTCTCCTTGAGGTCACCTTCCTCACGCGCGACTTTGATCCGCGCCGCCATTTTGGTCCGGCCCTCGCTTTCGAGCTGCTCGATTTCCTCGCGCAGGGCGGCCATGCCCTCCTCGGTGATCGGCTCCCCGCCTGTTTCGACATCGCTCATCGCATCAGCCTTACAGATGTGGCGATCGAGAGCGCTATCGTGGGCGCACGGCTTCTTGCTCTCACATCCGCACGATCGAGGTCTTCGACCCGCCGGCTGAGGTTGCCGGCTGCGAGGAGTGCCTGGAGCTAGGGATGCAGTGGGTCCACCTGCGCATGTGCCAGACCTGCGGCCACATCGGCTGCTGCGACAACTCCGAGGGCAAGCACGCGACGGCGCACCATGCCGAGACCGGCCACCCGGTGATCCGCTCGGCTGAGCCCGGCGAGGACTGGAGCTGGTGCTACGAGGATGAGCTGATGTTCCGCCTCGCCCGCTGAAGCCGTCGCGGGGAGACAAAGCCATGAGCGCGATTTCTCGAGCTAGTGGCGCAGCTTCTTCTTCAGCACGACCGTCTTGCGGCGCTTGATCGCCTTGCCGCCTTCGGGCGTGTAGGCAATCGTCGCCTTGACCTTGGCCTTGCTGGTGTTGCGCAGCTTGATCAGGGCCTTGCCGCTCGCGCGGACGACGATCTTCGCCGTGCCGCTGACGCGCACACTAATCCGGAGTGACGATGGCGAAACCGGGGTCCGGTTCGTCGAGCAAGCCGAGCAGCTCGCCGAGCTTGACGCCGTCTCCCTCTACGCGCAGGCGGCCGCTCTCGGCCAGCTCGCCGATGTCGGCGGTTTTGAGCAAGAGCTGGTTGAGCGCCTCGCGGGCGACGACGAGGGTGGCGTCGGCGGCCTCGTCATGGCTGCTGGGGCGGTGGCGGAGGACGCCGTTGCGGATGGTGATCGCGTGCTGCTCGTCGGGGTCGGTGACGTGCCAGTCGATTCGCAGGTGCTGCTCGGCGGCGCGCGGGCCGTTGAGGCGGATCGCCATCGCGTCGAGCAGCTGGCTGACCGTGAGGTGGGCGAGCACGTCGGGCGGTGCGGTGCTGGTTGGGGTGCCGGCAATCCCATCGCGCAGCTCCTTCGCTCCCATTAGGAAGAAGTTGCGCCAGGTCGCGTTTTCGGCGCCGAAGCCGAGCTGCTCGAGCGCCCGCGCTTGCATCTCACGTGCCTCCTGATTCTCCGGCTCGGCGAAGACGAGGTGGTTGACGAGCTCGGCGACCCAGCGGTAGTCGCCGGCATTGAGGCTGGTGCGGGCCTTCTCCAGGACCGCCTCGGCGCCGCCCATGGACTCGACGTAGCGCTTTGCCCGTTCGACCGGTGGGTGCTCCCAGAGGTGGGCGGGGTTGCCATCGAACCAGCCCATGTAGCGCTGGTAGATCGCCTTTGTGTTGTGGCTGACCGAGCCGTAGAGCTCGCGGCAGTGCCACTCCTCCGCGAGGCTCGGCGGCAGCTCGATCAGCTCGGCGATCTCGGGCCCGGTGTGGCCCTGGTTGAGCAGGCGCAGGGTCTGGTCGTGCAGGTAGGTGTAGAGGTCGCGCTGCTTTTCGAGGAAGTCGAGGATCCGCTCGCCGCCCCAGCGTGGCCAGTTGTGGCCGGCGCAGAGCACGTCGGTCTCGGTGCCGAAGAGCTCGATCGTGCGGTCGAGGTGGTTGGCCCAGACGCGCGGATCGCGGACCAACGCACCGCGCGGGGTGAGGATGTTGTGCATCGAGCAGACCGCGTTGTCGGCGACGCAGAGCAGGCGCGCGTCCGGGAAGTGGATGTTCATCGCGGCCGGTGCCTCGGCTGCGGGGGTGAGCTGGAAGCGCATCCGGATCCCGTCGACGACCTCCTCCTGTCCGCTCTCGAGGATGTCGAGGGTGGGAGGGAGCAGCGTGATCGTGCCGAGCGAGGTGGTCTGGCCGAGGCCGGAGCCGAGCTGCCCTTCGGGACCACGCTCGAGCAGCGCCCCGTACATGTAGGCGGCGCGGCGGCCCATCGCGGTGCCGGCGAAGACGTTCTCGGAGACCGCGTGGTGGAGGAAGCCGTCGGGGGCGAGGATCGGGACGCCGCGAGCCTCCGCTTCCTCCACCGAGAGCACGCCCTTGGCCCCGCCGAAGTGGTCGACGTGGCTGTGGGTGTAGATCAGGCCGGCGATGGGGCGCTCGCCGCGGTGCTCGCGGTAGAGCGCGAGGGCCGCGGTGGCGGTCTCGGCCGAGACCAGCGGGTCGATGACGACGATCCCCTCGTCCCCCTCGATCACGTGCATGTTCGAGAGGTCGAAGCCGCGCAGCTGGTAGAAGCCCGGCGCCAGCTCGAAGAGCCCGGCGATGCGGTTGAGCTGGGCCTGGTGCCAGAGGTTTGGGTTGGCCGTCGCGGGCGGCTCCGCTTCGAGGAAGTCGTAGGTCTCGAGCTCCCAGACCACGCGGCCGGCGTCGTCCTCGACTCGCGGGGGGTCGAAGGGTGCGATCAGACCGCGTCGCGCCAGCTCGAGCTCCCCGGTCGGCGTCGCCACGTTATGCCGCCGCGGCGGCGAGGCCCGGCGCCGGCCGGTAGGCCTCGCCGTGCTTGGCGCGGAGCTCTTCGAGCAGCTCGGCCGCGCGCGCCGCGCCCAGCTTCTCGCTCAGCTCGATCGGGCCCAGCGGCCAGTTGAAGCCGAGCCGCATCGCCGTGTTCATGTCGTCTGGTGAGCCGACCTCCTCTTCGAGGGCGAAGGCGGCCTCGTTGGCGATCTGAGCGATGAGGCGGGGGACGATCTGCGGCGCCGCGGAGTTGATCGTCTCCAGCTCGGCAGGCTCGAGCGTCATCTTTCCGGGGCCGTTGTCCCTTTCCCGAGCCACTTGGTGAGAAGGCACGGGGGTGATCAGGGCGGGCGGGTCGCTGTAGTCGTAGAACCCCCGGCCGCTCTTGCGCCCGAGGTCGCCCTTGGTGACCATCGATTCCTGAATCGTGCTGGGGCGCCAGCGGTCGGGCCCCCCTCCCTGGGCGTAGAAGGAGCGGGCGACGCTGAGGTTGACATCGAGGCCGATCAGGTCGATCAGCTCGAAGGGCCCCATGCGGAAGCCCACGCCGCGGCAGATGCGGTCGATCGTGGCGGCATCCGCGACTCCGTTCGCGAGCATGCGCAGCGACTCGAGCGTGAAGGGACGGGCGAGGCGGTTGGCGATGAAGCCGGGGCTGTCCTTGGCGCGGATTGGGGTGCGGCCCATGCGCACGCCGACCGCGGTGGTCGCGTCGAGCGCCTCGGCGGAAGAGTCGGCGGTGGCGACAATCTCGACCAGCTTCATCAGCGCCGGCGGGTTGAAGAAGTGCATGCCGACGACGCGCTCGCGTCGCGGCAGCTCGGCGGCGATCGCGGTGATCGGCAGCGAGGAGGTGTTGCTGGCCAGGATCGCGTCCTTGCTGCAGGCTTGGGCGAGCGCGTCGAACAGCTCGCGCTTCAGCCCCAGGTCCTCGGGCGCGGCCTCGATCACAAGATCGCATTCGCCGAGGTCGGCGAGTCGGCCGGCGGCACCGACGCGGCCGCTGGCGGCGTCAGCGTCAGCCTCGCTCCACAGCCCCTTCGTCGCCCCCTTCGCCAGCGATTTGTAGAGACGATCGATCCCGGTCTCCAGCGCGGCCGGGACCGGGTCGTGCAAACGGGTCTCGTAACCCCCCAGAGCGGCGATCTGGGCGATCCCGGCGCCCATGGTGCCGGCCCCGACAACCCCGATGTGCTCGACCGGGCCGCTCATCGCTCCGGCGGGGGATTGTGCGCGTCCCAGAGCTCGACTTCGTCTTCAAGCATGAAGATCTTGTGGATGCCCTCGCCGCGGCTGCCGGGCGGGCGTCCCATCGCGCTCAGCTGGTTGGACTCGGGCCGGACCACCACCTCGGGCGCGTTCATCTCGCTGACCAGCAGGACGCGCGCCTCCTCCTCGCCGCGGTTGACGACCTGGTGGGCGCCCTCCTCGCCGCGGGGGAAGGAGACGACCTCGCCGGTCTCCAGCTCGCGCTCGCCGTCGGGGATGCGCAGCGAGGGCCGCCCGGCGATCACCACCAGCATCTCCTCGTTGCCAAGGTGGTAGTGCATCGGGAAGGCGGCGCTGCCGGGGGCCAGGGAGATGAGGCTGGCCCCGAGCCGCTCGGCGCCCGCTTGGCGGCCGAGGAAAGCGCGTTGCCAGCGATAGCCGGGCCGGTCAATCGATTCGTCGAAATCGGGCTCGAAGAGGTTCGCCATCACTTGCCCTCGAAATTCGGTTCGCGCTTCTCGAGGAAGGCAGTCATCCCCTCGACTCGGTCCTCGGTCGCCATCGCCAGCTCGTAGAGGCGCCGCTCGTTCTCGAGGCCGGCTGTGAGCGCGGTCTCCTCGGCGGCGATCACCGCCTGCTTGCCGAGGCGGGAGGCGATCGGCGGTTTGGCGGCGACTTCGTTCGCCAGCGCCATCGCCTCCTCCAGCCAGGCGTCGTCTGGGGCGATTCGGTTGACCAGGCCAAGCTCGTGCGCCGTGGCCGCGTCGAAGCGCTTGCCGGTCAGCACGTACTCCATCGCCCGCTGCTTGCCGAGCACGCGGGCGAGGCGCTGGGTGCCACCGCCGCCGGGGATGATCCCGAGGTTGATCTCGGGCTGGCCGAAGCTGGCGCCCTCGGCGGCGACGATCATGTCGCAGGCCAGCGCCAGCTCGCAGCCGCCGCCGAGCGCGTAGCCGGAGACGGCGGCGACCATCGGCGTCTTGATCGCGGCGAGGCGACGCCAGAAGCCCGCCGCCGGGTGGCGCAGCGCCTCGGCGAAGCTGCGCTCGGCCATCGACTTGATGTCGGCGCCGGCGGCGAAGACCTTGTCGGAGCCGGCGATGACGACGCAGCGCACCTCGGGGTCGGGGTCGAGACGCTCGAGCTCGCTCGCCAGCTCCTCCATCACCTCCGGCGAGAGCGCGTTGCGCGCCTCCGGCCGGTTGATCCGCAGCAGGGCGACGTTGCCCTCGCGCGAGCTCTCGACCAGGTCGGCCATCCGACTCAGGCGACCCTCCGGGTCATTCCGCCTCCAGCGGCAAGAGCGCGTTGATCCCGGTCGCGGCGCGGCCGATGATCAGCTTCTGGATCTGCGAGGTCCCCTCGTACAGCGTGGTCACGCGGGCGTCGCGCAGGTAGCGCTCGACCGGGTAGTCGTCGACGTAGCCGGAGCCGCCGTGCACCTGGATCGCCAGGTTGGCGCATTCGACCGCCGACTCGGTCGCGTAGAGCTTCGCTACCGAGGTCTCGGTCGTGTTCGGCTTCTTTTCATCCTTGAGCACGCCGGCGCGGTAGACCAGCATCCGGGCGGCGTCGCGCTTGAGGATCATGTCGGCGATCATCTCCTGGACCAGCTGGAAGCGGGCGAGGGGGACGCCGAACTGCTTGCGCTCCTTGGCGTAGGCAACCGAGGCTTCGACGCAGCCTTCGCAGATGCCGACGCAGCCGGCGGCGACGCTGTAGCGGCCGTTGTCGAGGGCGCTCATCGCGACCTTGAAGCCGTCGCCGATCTCGCCGAGCATCGCGTCCTCGCCGACCTCGACGTTGTCGAGCGCGATTTCGCCGGTGTCGGAGGAGCGCAGGCCAAGCTTGCCGTGGATCTCCTGCGTGGAGAAGCCCTCGCTGGCGGTGGGGACGAGGAAGCAGGCGAGGCCCTTGTGCTTCTTCTCGGGGTCGGTCTGGGCGAAGATCAGCGCCACCTCCGAGAAGTTGGCGAGGCTGATCCACATCTTCTGGCCGCTGATCGACCAGCCGTTGTCGGTCTTGGTCGCACGGGTGCGCAGGTTGGCGGCGTCCGAGCCGGTGTCGGGCTCGGTCAGGCCGAAGCAGCCGAGCGCCTCGCCTGAGCACATGCGGGGGAGCCACCTCTGCTTTTGCTCCTCTGTGCCCCAGCGCTCGATCGAGCCGGCGACCAGCGAGGTCTGCACGGAGACGACGGTGCGGGCGGAGGAGTCGGCGCGGCCGACCTGTTCGACGATCAGGCCGTAGCCGAGGTAGTCAAGGCCGCGGCCGCCGTACTGCTCGGAAACCGGGGCGCCGAGGTAGCCGACCTCACCCAGCTTGCTCGCCAGCTCGCGATCGAAGCGGGCGGCGCGGTCGTTCTCCTTGACCCGTGGCGTGATCTCCTTGTCGGCGAATTCGCGCGCCGTTTCCGAGATCAGCTTCTGCTCGTCGCTCAACTGGAAGTCCATCTCACCCCTTGCTTTCTCTGGTCTTGCTCATTGAAGTTCGCGTCCAAGCGTTGCGGCGAAGGCCTCTTGGGCCTCCTTGGTGCGTGGCCCCGGCGCTTCGGCGAGCGCGGTGCCGTCGATCGCGGCAACGGCCTGGATCTCGCGCGTGGTCGAGGCGAGGAAGGCCTCTTTGGCGGCGCGCAGGTCGGCGACCGGCCAGGCGCCCTCTTCGACCTCGAGCGCCCTGACCAGGCGGTCGCGGGTGATCGACTCGAGCACGCCGTTGTCGAGCGAGGGGGTGCGCAGGCCGCCCTGCGGGGAGACCCAGAAGATCGAGGAGGTGGGCGGCTCGAGCACGATTCCGTCGGGCTGGACCAGCACCGCCTCGTCGGCGCCCTGCGCCTTGGCGAGCCGGGTCGCCTGCATGTTGGCGGCGTAGGAAAGCGACTTGACCCCGTTGAGGATGACGCTGGGGCAGTAGGTGACCGTGGCGACGCTGACCGTCTCGGCGTGAGCCGGGATCGGCTCGGTCATCGCCAGGCGACGGCCACCGCGGGTGACGATCAGCCGCAGCTGCCCGTCGGCGTCGCCGAGCTCGGCGAGCAGCGCCTCGATCTCACCCTCCAGCGCCGCCCGGTCGAAGCTGAGCTCGATCACCCGGGCCGAGCGCTCCAGTCGGTCAATGTGATCCCCGAGCGCAAACGGCGTTCCCTCGTAAAGCCGGATCACCTCAAAGGCGCCATCGCCCCGGTAGAGCCCGTCGTCCTTGAGCGGCACGACCGCCTCCGCGGTCGGCGAGATCCGCCCATCGACGCTGGCCAGCTCTCTCAACTCCGTCGTCATCGGCTGGCGAGGCTACCTCAGACCCGTCTTCGGCGAACTGCATCAAATTTTCACCCTGGCAGGTAGAGAATTTGATGCAGTTCGGTTCAGACCGCTTCGAAGACCGTTGCCAGGCCCTGGCCGACGCCGACGCACATGGTGGCGATTCCGAACTTGCCACGGCGGCGGCGCAGCTCGCGGACGAGGGTGGTGGCGAGGCGGGCGCCGGAGCAGCCAAGGGGGTGGCCGAGGGCGATCGCGCCGCCGTTGACGTTGAGCTTCTCCTCGTCGATGCCGAGCTCGCGGGCGCAGGCGAGGACCTGGGAGGCAAAGGCCTCGTTGAGCTCGATCAGGTCGATCTGATCGAGGCTGAGGTCGGCGGCCTCGAGCGCGCGGGGGATCGCCAGGGCGGGGCCGATGCCCATGTAGGCGGGGTCGACGCCGGCGACGCCGATGGCGACGACGCGGGCGAGCGGCTCGGCGCCGAGCTCCTCGGCGCCCTTCTCGGAGGCGACGAGCGTGCAGGCGGCGCCGTCGTTGAGGGTCGAGGCGTTGCCGGCGGTGACCGTGCCGCCCTCACGGAAGGCGGGGCGCAGCTTTGCCATCTGCTCCAGCGAGGCATCGGCGCGCGGTCCCTCGTCGGTGTCGACCGTGACCGTCTCGCGGCGCCCCGCCGGCGCCTCGATCGGCACGATCTCCTCGGCGAAGATGCCCGCCTCCTGGGCGGCTACCGCGCGCTGGTGGCTGCGCAGGCCGAAGGCGTCCTGGTCCTCGCGGCTGATCCCGTAACGCTCGGCGACGTTCTCGCCGGTCTCGCCCATCGTCTCGGTCGAGTGTCCGAGCTCGGCCATGCGCGGGTTGACGAAACGCCAGCCCAGGGTCGTGTCGTGCATCGTCTGCGGGCCGCGTGGCAGGCCGCGTTCGGGCTTGCCGACGACCCAGGGAGCGCGGCTCATCGACTCGACCCCGCCGCCGAGATAGAAGTCGCCCTCATCGAGCTTCACGGCTCTAGCCGCGCAGTTGATCGCCTCCAGCCCCGAGGCGCAGAGCCGGTTGACGGTGGCGCCGGGGACCGAGTGTGGGAGGCCGGCAAGCAGCGCCGCCATCCGCGCCACGTCGCGGTTGTCCTCGCCCGACTGGTTGGCGGCGCCGAAGTAGACGTCGGTGATGCGCTCGGGGTCGACGCCGCTGCGCTCGACCACGGCGGCGATCGTGTGCGCGGCCATGTCGTCCGGACGCACGCCCGAGAGCGCGCCGCGGTAGGAGCCCACCGGCGTCCGCACCGCGTCGATCAGGTAGGCCTCGGCCACGTCCGGGATTAAAGGGGACGGCCCGGCTCGGCGTATCCTTGGCGCCGTGTACTTCGTCCTTGGAACCGTTGGGATGGTCCTGCTTGGCGTCGGCGTGCTCTTCCTGATCGAGCACTTCTACACCGGCAACAACGCCGAACTGCTCGACTGGAAGCCGACTCGGTCGCCCGAAGTCGAGGTGCAGAACGAGGTCGACGACGTGCAGCAGATGCTCCATGCGCAGAACGAAATGCGCCGCCGCCGTGGCCTCGCGCCCCGCGACGAGCAGGAGCTGCGCGACGAGGTCGCGGCGGAGGAGAGGGAGAAGCTGCGCCGCCGCTCCGCCAACCCCTCCTGAGTGACCTTGCGCTCCTAGGCGACGCCGCGTTGCGCCGCCAGCTCCGGGGCCGGCCGCTCGGCCGGCTGGCGTGCCGGGCCGAAAGCCAGGGCCAAGGCTGCGGTGCCAAGGCCGGCGCCGAGGGCGAATGCCCAGCCGCGTTGCAGGCCGGCGAGCAGGTCGCCGCCGGTGGTGCCACCAAGCAGTGCGACCAGGACCGCGACGCCGATCGCCGAGCCGAGCTGCCGCGCCATGCCGAACACCGCCGTGCCGGTGGCAAAGCGGGAGGGCGGAAGCGCCGCGGTCGCCGCCGCCGGCAGCGTCCCCAGCACCATGCCAACGCCGGCCCCGCCGAGCACGAACCCAGGTAGGAAGCTGGTGGTGTAGGCGGGAGTGCTACCGACGGTGGCGAGGATTACCACGTAGCCGGCGGCGAAGGTAAGCCCACCGGCGATCGCGACGGGACGCTGGCCGATCCGGCCGCCGAGCCGCCCCGAGGGGACGGCGAAGATCGCCGCGGTGAGCGGTCCGGGCGAAAGCGCCAGCCCCGCTTTCAGCGCTGAGTAGCCCCAGACCTCGGTCAGCAGCAGGACGCCCGAGAGCAGCATCGCGCCGAAGCCGGCGAAGAAGACAGCGGCGGCGAGATTGGCGAGGGCGAAGGAGCGAACGCGCAGAAGTGGCAGCTCGATTACCGGCGCCTCGTGGCGGTCGGAGCGGACGACGAAGGCGACGACCAGCGCTAGCGCCGAGGCGAAGGAGCCGAGCGTGCGGGGGTCTGCCCAGCCCCAGTCCGTGCCCTTGACGATGCCCAGGGTCAACGCGCCGATGCCGAGCGCAAGCGCGGCAGCGCCGAGCAGGTCGGGACGACCGTCCTCCGGCTCGCGCACCTCTTGCAGCACCCGCAGCGCGACGATCGCGGCGATCACCCCGATCGGCACGTTGACGAGGAAGATCCAGCGCCAGCTCAACTGCACCAGCAGGCCGCCGATCGGCGGGCCGAGCGCGGCGGCGACGCCACCCACCGCGGACCAGATGCCGATCGCCAGCGGTCGTTGCTCGGCCGGGAAGGCGGGGAGGATGAGGCCGAGGGTGGTGGGCAGCATCATCGCCCCGCCGGTCGCCTGCAGAACCCGGGCGGCGACGAGGAAGGTGACCGACGGCGCCAGCGCGCAGAGGGCGGAGGCGGCGGCGAAGAGGAGCAGGCCGCCGATGAAGACCCGCTTGCGCCCGACCCGGTCGGCGATGCGCCCGGCGGGGACGAGCAGGGCGGCGAAGACGATCGCGTAGGCGTTGAGCACCCAGGAGAGCGAGGAGAGCGAGGCGCCGTGAAAGTCCTTGGCCAGATCGGGGAAGGCGATGTTGACGATGAAGAGGTCGAGGCTGGCCATGAAGAGGCCGACCGAGGTGATCGTGAGGACCTTCCAGCGCTGTTCCATTTCCCGCTCTCCAATCAGGTGACTTGCAATTTACAAGCGACCCTAGCAGGACTAGCTTGCAAAAAGCAAGTTAAGGGCTAGACTGGGAACCATGGCCATCCAGGCTTTTGCCGATCTCAACTGCTCGATCGCCCGTCCGCTCTCCTTCCTCGGTGAGCGCTGGTCGATCCTCGTGCTGCGTGATCTCTTCCTCGGCCGCCGTCGCTTCGACGAGATCCAGGAGAGCCTCGGGGTCGCCACCAACGTGCTCAGCCAGCGGCTGGTGACGCTGGTCGATGAAGGCATAGTCGAGCGACGTCCCTACAGCGAGCACCCGGAGCGCTTCGAGTACCGGCTCACCGAAAAGGGCCGTGACCTGCAGCCGGTCCTGCTGGCGCTGCTGCGTTGGGGCGACCGCTACACGGCCGGCGAGGCCGGAGCGCCGCTGGAGACCGTGCATGAGGACTGCGGCAAGCCGTTTCACATGGTCCCCACCTGCTCGGAGTGCGGTGGCGTGGTCGAACCGGCCAACGTCACCAATCGCCCTGGTCCCGGCGCCAACGAGGAACAGCGCCGCCGCCACGCCGAACGCCACGCCGCCTGAGGATGGCGCGCGCCCTGATCGTAGGTTGCGGCTGTCGTGGGCGTGAGCTCGGTACTGCCCTGCTCGAGCAGGGCTGGGCGGTGCGGGGCACGAGCCGGCGCGAGGAGCGTCTGGCGGCGATCGAGGCTGTGGGGATCGAGCCGGCGTTGGCAGATCCAGAGCGCCCGGCGACCCTGCTGGAGCTGGTCAACGATGTCGCGGTCGTGCACTGGATGCTGGGTTCGGCCAGTGGCGACGCGGAGAACGTTGCCGCGATCCACGGCCCGCGACTGGAGCGCTTGCTCGAACACCTTGTGGAAACGCCGGTGCGGCGCTTCGTCTACGAGGCCTATGGCTCAGTTGCTCCCGAGATCCTCGCCGGTGGGGTGGAGCTGGTCGAGCAGGCCGCACGCACCTGGCAGATCCCAATCGAGATTGTGCGCGAGCCGGAAGGCGCGCAGACCGATATGACTAAACTCGGATAGGGATTTAGGTAAATGTCAGCCAGTAACCGAGAGAGGCGATCAGATGGCTCTGCAGCTTGGTGACGTAGCACCCGACTTCGAGGCCGATACGACCGAGGGCCGGATCAAGTTCCATGACTGGATCGGCGATTCGTGGGCCGTTTTGTTCTCGCATCCGAAGGACTTCACTCCGGTCTGCACGACCGAGCTCGGCTACATGGCGAGCATCGAGCCCGAGTTCGCCAAGCGCGGGGTGAAGATCATCGGCCTCTCGATCGACCCGCTCGACCGCCACGAGGAGTGGGCGAAGGACATCGAGGAGACGCAGGGCACGGCACCCAACTACCCGATCATCAGCGACCACGACTTCAACGTCGCGCGCCTCTACGGGATGCTGCCGGCCAACGTCACTGGCAGCGCCGAGGACCGCACCCCGGTCGACAACCAGACCGTGCGCAACGTCTTCGTCATCGGCCCCGATAAGAAGATCAAACTGATCCTGGTCTACCCGATGACCACTGGGCGCAACTTCGACGAGGTGCTGCGGGTGATCGACTCGCTGCAGCTGACCGCCAACCACAAAGTGGCGACCCCGGCGCAGTGGAACCAGGGCGACGACGTGATCATCGCCGGCTCGGTCTCAAACGACGAAGCCAAAGAGGCCTACCCGAACGGCTGGGAGTCACCGCGCCCCTACATCCGCATCGTCCCGCAGTCAGAGGCCGAGAAGGTCTAGGTAGAAGGCGCCTGGCTCTCGTCCAGGCGCTTGATCAATTCACCCAGGATCCGCGCGGTAGCTCCCCAGATCAGCTGACCTTCGATCTCATAGGTCGGCGTGTGGATGGGGACGCCGCGGCGGACCAGGCGGCGCATGTCGTAGCTCTCCCGCAGCACCTCGAGCGAGAAGGTGAGGACGGTCTCGACCTCGCTGGGGTTGGGCTGCAGGTCCAGCTCGCGGGGATGCGGGATGCGCCCGACGAACGGGTGGATGCGATAGCCGGTGGCGAAGGTGTTGGTCGTCGGCAGCTCCTCCCCGAGCTCGACCGCCGCGGGATCGAGGCCAATCTCCTCCTGGGCCTCGCGCAGAGCGGTAGCGCTGAGAGCGATATCGCTGGGGTCGCGCCGTCCCCCTGGAAACGAGATCTCCCCGGCGTGCCGCCGCAGGTCTGCCCGCCGCTCGGTGAAGATCAGCCCGGGCTCGTCGGGCCAGCCGTAGAGGGGAAGCAGGACCGCAGCCTCGACGGGACCTGGCGAGTTTCCCGTCATATAGACGGATAAGTCGCCAGGTAAAAGCTCAAACGATCACCTGCACGGTGCCTCCGTCAACCGACCAGGCCGCGCCGGCGACGTAGGAGGCGCGCTCGGAGCAGAGGAAGACGATCGCGGCGGCGATCTCGGCCGATTCGGCGAGGCGGCCGATCGGGCGCTTGGCGCCGGCGGTGGCGAGGGCGTCCTCGCGGGTGGCGTCGCCCGACATCGCCTGCGACTGGTCGAGCAGCCCGCCGGGCTCCATCCACATCTCCGATTCGACCGGGCCGGGGCAGATCGCGTTGACCAGCACGCCGCTCTTCGCGTAGCGGTCGGCGAAGAGGCGCGAGAGCGAGAGCTCGGCCGCCTTTGCCACCGAGTACTCGGGCATCGCCGCCGAGGGACGCTTGCCGGCGGTCGAGCAGACGTTGACGATTCGCCCCCAGCCGCGCTCGGCCATCGACGGGGCGGCGATGCGCATCGCCCGCAGCGGTGCCATCACGTTGAGCTCGTACTGGGCGCGCCAGTCCTCGTCGGGAACGTCGTCGAGGTCGCGCCACTGGGCGGTGCCGGCGTTGTTGACGAGGACGTCGACCTCGCCGAAGTGGTCCGCGGCGGCGGCGAGCATGTGCTCGGCCGCTCCGTCCGCCGTCACGTCGAGCACGAGCGTCTCGGCTCTTCCGCCCGCGGGGGCGCCGGCCTCTCGGGTCACCTCGGCGGCCGCGTGGAGCCGCTCCTCGTTGCGTGCCACCAACAGCACGCTGGCGCCCTCGGCGCAGAGCATCCGCGCCGTCTCGGCACCGATGCCCCGGCTGGCGCCGGTTACGACGCAGTTGCGTCCTTTCAAGCCGAGGTCTATGTCGTCTCCTGTGCTTGCCAGCGGATGCGCGCTCGTTCCATCAGAGTGCCTCGATCTTGTCGGTGATCACGACCTCGGTCTTGCCGGCGACCAGCTTGTGCACGGGGCATTTCTCGGCGACGGCGAGCAGGCGCTCGCGCTGCTCGCCGCTCAGCTCGGTCGGCAGCCGCAGAGTCACGGCGAATGAGATCGGCGCGTAGTCGCGATAGGTGACGTCGACGTCAACCTCGACCGGTCCGATGTCCCATTCCTTGCGGTCGGCGTACATCTCCATCGTGATCGCGATGCAACTGGCCAGGCCGGCGGCGACGAGGCGGGTGGGCGAGGGACCGGTGTCGGTGCCCCCGGCGGCGCTGGGCTCATCGACGCGGATCGTGTGGCCGCCCTCGATCTCGACATCATGCGCGTAGCCGTCATTTCGCCGAGCGACGACCTTCATCAGGTCTTGCGGCGGCCCTCGAAGAGGGCTGGGTCATCGACGTCGGCGAACCGCGCCATCGCGTAGACGAAATCGGAGGCGCGGTTGACGAAGTGGATCACCGTCTCGCTTGCCAGCTCGCCTTCCTCAGCGAGGGCGGCGATGCGGCGCTCGGCGCGGCGGATCACGGTGCGGGCGACGTCGAGCTGGGCGGAGAGCTGGTTGCCGCCTGGGATGACGAACTGCGGTGGCAGCTCGACCTCGCTCATGTAGCGGTCGATCCGCTGCTCGAGCTCAGCGACCATCTCCTCGGTGGTGCGGCTGACGCCGTCTTCTAGTCGCTCCGCCGCCTCCGGCGCGGTCGCCAGCTCTGCCCCGGCGACGAAGAGGTCGTCCTGGAGGCGCAGGATGTCGGCGGCGAGCTCCGCCTCACCGGCGTCGCAGAGCGCTCGCGCGAAACCCAGCTGCGAGCAGGCCTCATCGAGCGCGCCGTAGGCCTCGGTGCGGCCGTGGTGCTTGGGAACGCGGCCGCCGTACCAGAGCGAGGTGGTCCCGTCGTCGCCCTTCTTCGTGTAGATCTTGACCACGGCCCGATCCTACGCCGCCGCTCGGCTCCCGTAAGCGGTGATGCTCACTCAGGCGAGCGGGTTGAAGACCAGCCCGGTCAGGACCTTGGGGTAGAAGTAGGTCGACTTGGGCGGCATGTTGGCGTCGCTTTCGCAGATTTCCTTGGTCTGCTGGACCGGGATCGGGCGCAGGATGAAGGCGATGTCGTAGGTGCCGTCCTCGATCAGCCGCAGCGAGTCCTCGACGCTCTTGGCGTAGCCGATGCCACGCTTGGCGAGAATGTCGTCTTCGCTGAGGCCGGCCAGACCCTTCAGCACCAGGGTCTCGAGGATCGCCGCGTCGAGGCGGCGGTAGGCCTCCGGCTCGCCCGCGAGCTGGCGATCCAGCTCAGCGGTGTCCTTGAGCCGCAGGCGGAAGGCTTTCTTGTGGTGGGAGTCGTAGAGGCCGAAGACGCCGACGCCGTCCTCGCCGAGCGGGTCGACGCGGTCGGTCGCCACCTCTTCGACCTCGAAGAGCTCACGCAGGCCCTCGCCGAGGCGGCGCTGGCGCTCGGGGTCATCGGCGAAGCCGGAGAGCAGGCGGTGGGTGGGGTAGACCGAGAGGCCGGGATCGTCGAGGCCGGTCAGCGCCATCAGCGTGTAGTTGTGGTCGCCCTCGCCGCCGATCTCGTCGCGGTAGGCGATCGCCGTCTCGTAGCGGTGATGTCCGTCGGCGATTAGCAATTGGGCATCGGCGAGCAAGCGCGGTATGTCTTCGTTCAGCTGGGGCAGGCGCCAGATTCGCGTCACGGTGCCGGCCGCGTCGGTTGCTTCGCCCCAGGGCTGCATCACGGCCGTCTCCTTGGCGGCGAGCGGCCAGGGGTCGATCGTGCTCAGCGAGAAGATCGGCGAGAGGTTGCAGCGCGTCGCCCGCATCAGCTCGAGCCGGTCCTGCTTGGGGCCGGGCAGGGTGCGCTCGTGGGGCAGGATCGTGCCGGCGTCGAAGTCTTCGACCCGGACCCGGGCGAGGATGCCGTGGCGAACGTGGGAGCCGCCGTCCGGGCCGGTGTATTCCTGCTCCATCGCCCAGATCGCCGGTTCTGAGTCCTTGACCAGGGCCCCGGCCAACTGCCAAGCGTCGATCGAGTCGGCCGCGGCGGCGTAGGGGTCCCCTTCGCCCTCACCCTGTGGGCCGGTCTCCCCGTAGGGCTTGGGAAGGTCGATCGCGACCGCGTTGTAGGGCGAGCGCTCGAGCAGCTCGGTCCGCATCGCGGTGTCGATCACGTCGTAGGGGGGCGCCACCACGTCCTGCAGCGACCCGACCGCATCGAGGTCGTAATGCAGCGCGTGGATCGGGCGTACATCGGCCATGGCGACAAACCTAACGCCTGTCCACGGCAGTCGCTCTAGACTGGGCGCCTCGGGGCGTGGCGCAGCCTGGTAGCGCGCCGCCTTTGGGTGGCGGAGGTCCCCGGTTCGAATCCGGGCGCCCCGATTTTCGTCACGTGGCGAGGAACTCGATGCGGTTGCTCCAAGGGTCCTGGCAGTAGAAGCGCCGCTGGCCGGGCAGGCTCGAGTCCCAGGTCACATCAGAGCCCGCGGCCGCGAGCCGGGCGGCGAGGAGGTCAAGATCCGAGGAAGGGAGCGAAAACGCGGGATGGGCCTTGCGGGCCGGGGAAAACTCCGACTCGACCCCGACGTGAAGCTGGTGATCGCCGACGGCGAACCAGACGCCACCTCGCGCTCGCAGCGGTTCCGGCTTCTCGATCTCGGTCAGCCCGACCAGCTCGCCGAAGAAGCGCCGCGCCTCGGCCTCGCAGCCGGGTGGGGCGGCGATTTGGACGTGGTCGAGGCGGATCTCGGTCAAGAATCGATCCTATGGGGCCGATAGTCACGAGGTGACGGTTCCGAATGAAGACCAACGGGTCGAGCGCGTGCTGTTGGAGACCGATCGCCTGCGCATCATCGGCGATGTCGCCCTGCCGGGTGAGGGGTACCAGAGCCGACTCTCGGACACGCTCAACCGAGCGGAGATTGCCTTCATCCCGCTGGCCGACGCTGAAGTCTCGCCGCTGGCGGGCGGCGAGGTGGAGCGCCGGCCATTCCTCCTCGTCTCCAAGGCACACGTCCGGGTCGTTTTCCCGGCCGAGTAGGCCAGTAGCTGACTCGCCTAACGCTGAGTCAGGCGATAGATCGCCTGGTCGCGCCCAACGTCGTCCCAGACGAGCTTCGCCGGGGTGTGCGGGTGCTGACGCGGCCACGAGTGGGAGGCGAGCACGTAGCGGGGCAAAGGCGGATCGTCGCCGGCGTGCAGCAGTCGTACTTCCGTGTCAGGCAAGAACCACTGCGTCGCGTAGAGCCCCAGGGCGTCGTAGTCGGCGAGGTCGTAGCCGAGCGAGGTGATCCCACGTTCCGCCGCGATCGGCTCGGGGCTGGCCCAGCCAGCCGGATAGGCCCCGCGTTGTGAGGTGATGACCGGGTTCCAGGTGCCGTAGGCGACGATCGCGAGGAACATCGCGGCGGCCAGCGCCGGTGCCGCCCAAGCGCGCACCTCGGTGGCGCGGAGCAGGGCCCAAGCGCCGAGCGCGGCGAGCACGCCGGCGCCGACGAGGATGCCGGGGCCAAGCTGGCCGGTGACGAAGGGCAGCCCGGAGACGTTCCAGCGGCTGGCTTCACCTGGGTCTACGTGGATGGCGCGAATCGCCACCACCGCCAGGGTGAGGACGGCGATCGCGGCGAGTGGGCCGACCGCCCGTCGCAGCTCCTTGCGTGTTGCCACGAGCCAGAGGCCGATGGCGATGAGCGGAGGCGTGACGATCTCGACGTAGCGGCCGTAGATCAGCATGTCGGGACGGATCCGTTCCGGGAACGCCGCCGCCGATGTCAGCAGCAGCAGGGCGGCGAGGGCGAGCAGGGCGAGGACGATCGCGCTCGGGCCCCAGACGCTGTTCGCCGCCTTGTCCCCCGACGTTTCCGCGCCGTCGCCGCCTGCGCGCCGGCGGAATTTCGACCAGGTGTCGGCGATGACGATCGCGGCGAGCCCAAAGGTCGAGACAAGCAGGTACCAGCTCTGACCGACCAGGTTGAGCAGCGCGTTGCCGGCGCCGCTGGCGGTGGTGAGGTCGTCGAAGCGTTCGCTCGCTTCATTTTCCGCGACCGCCCCGTAGTTGTGGTCGTGGAGGAAGTGGTCGAGCGCAGAGGTGCCCCAGAGGGCGGCGGCGATGACGAGCAGGCCGGCGATCACCGCCGCCGGTGCCAGTCGCCGGCGCACGCCGAGCCCGAGCAGCACGATGACCGTGATCGCCACCGCTCCTCCCATCCGGTAGTGGACGACCCACATGCCACCCGCAGCCAGAGCGAAGCCGACGGCCCAGAGGACCTGAGTCCTCGGCGTGCGAGCCGAAAGGAGCTCAGCGAGGGCCAGCAGCCAGAGGCAGACGAGGGGGAAGAGTGCGTTCTCCGAGAGAGCGGCCTGCGAGAGGATCGTGACCGCGGGGTAGAGGGCGGCGGCGAAGGCGGCCCAGATCGCGGTCCGCGGCGCCACTCCCAGCGCCCGCGAGAGGAGCAGGTAGAGCAGCGGGAAGAGCGAGGCCGCGAGCAACGCGTTGACGACGAGAACCAGGTGGTAGGCGAGCTTCGGGTCGGAGAAGAGGCCGACGACCGGCGCGATCACGAGCGAGTAGCCGCCGCGGTAGAAGGGAGCTTGGTGCAGCTGGCCGGCGAGACCGCCGGTGATGACGCGGGCGTTGGTCAGGTAGCCGACCTCGTCGGCGACGACGAGGGGCCCGGTGCGGACGAGCGAGAGCAGCAGGCGGAGCGCGAATAGGGCGCCCGTCCCGACCAGCAGGCGATTACGGGCCCAGTGTGAAGTCATCGTCTGCCTAGGCGCGCTGACGCCGACCCTCGAAGTAGGAACCGAGATCGAAGGCGAAGGCGAGGATGACGATGAACCACTCGAAGCCGTGCACGCCGTGGGTGCCCGTGCTCCACATCACCGCGTAGGCGAGCGTGGTCCAGGGCAGCAGGAAGAAGCCGAGGAAGGGCACGAACCAGCTGTCGTAGGCGCGGCTGAGCATGTCGCTGAAGAGCCAGAGCGCGAAGAGCGCCAGCCGGGGCGAGATCAGCGCAAAGAGGATTACGAAGCAGCCGATGCGCCCAAAGCTATCCGGCCACGGCGGATGTATTCAAGTCTGGCGATCTCGCGCCGGCGTCACAGAACGGCAAGAAGTGGGCGCTATCGTCGCTCGAGACGAAAAGGAGACGAGATGAACCGACTTGGCAAGCTGATGACGATGCTGAATCCCGAGAAGACGCAGATGCCGACCTCTGAGCAGGCTCTGCCGGGTCGCAGCGAGCCCGCCTTCGAGGTCCCCGAGCGGCACGCGGTGCTCGATACGCCGCTGAAGCCGCCTTTCCCAGAGGGAATCGAGGTTGCCTACTTCGCTCTCGGCTGCTTTTGGGGGGCGGAGCGGTTGTTCTGGGGGATCGACGGCGTCTACACGACCGCGGTCGGCTACATGAACGGGACGACCCCGAACCCCACCTACGAGGAGGTCTGCTCGGGGCGGACCGGGCACGCCGAGGCGGTATTGGTCGCCTTTGACTCCGCCAAGGTCTCCTACGCCGACCTGCTCAAGGTCTTCTTCGAGGAGCACGACCCGACCCAGGGGATGCGCCAGGGCAACGATGTCGGCACCCAGTACCGCTCGGGCATCTACTTCGCCAACGATGCCCAGAAGGCGACGGCGGAGATGGCGCGACGCGCCTACGACGAGGACCTGCGCAGCGCCGGTCACGAGCCGGTGACGACCGAGGTCGAGCCCGCGGGCCCCTTCTATTACGCCGAGGAGCACCACCAGCAGTACCTGCACAAGGTGCCCAACGGCTACTGCGGGTTGGCGGGCACCGGGGTCTCCTGCCGGATCCCGGCGGCGGCCTCTTAGCCGCTCGCCTCGCCCTCGACGAAGCGCTTCAGCTTCTCCGGCATGGTGTCGACCAGCTGGCCGCGCAGGACGCCGACCAGGGGGCCGCGGATCAGCAGGCCGAGCTTGCGACCGAGGTCGACCTCGAGCTCGTAGGTCGCCCGGGTGCGGCCCTCGCCCAGGGCCTCCAGCTTCCAGCTGCCGTCGATCGCCTTCAGGTCCCCGTCCTCCTGGGTCCAGGCGATTCGGCCGGGCGCCTCGTAGCTGAAGCGCATATCGGAGCCCAGCGTTCTCACCTTCGCGTCGGTCTCCATATGCACCAGCACCTGACTGCCGTCGGCTCCGCGCTCACGGCATTCGGCGACCTTGATCTCGGGCTGCCAGCGGGGCGAGGCCTCAACGTCGGCGGCGGCCTCGTAGACCGCGTCGATCGGTGCCTCGATCTCGATGCTGGCTGAGCCGCCTACGGTGCCCATCGTCCCCGCTTAGACCGGCGCCAGCGCGTGCTCGCGGATCAGCTCCGCCGAGCGCTCGGGTTGCTCCCACCAGAACATGTGACCGACGCCCTTGAGCGTCGCCAGGCGGGCGCCGGGGATCAAGGCCGCGATCGCCTCGCCGTTGGGGTAGCGGAGCAGGCGATCGACGTCGCCGTGGATGACCAGGGTGGGCAGGTCGATCTGGCCGAGTCGCTCGTGCGTGTTGTGTTCGGCGCAGGCGCGCATCTGCTGAAGGACCACCGGCTGTGGGGCGGGCAGGGTCGAGCCCATCTCGGCGAAGGTCGCGAAGCGCGAGTCCTCGCCGCGGAAGTCGGGGGAGAGGTTGATCTCCCACATCGCCCGGAAGACCCGCTCGCGCTCGCCCGAGGCGTATGCCTCTCCCAGCATCTGCAGATCCTCCGGCGCCATCAGCGACCCGTTCGGCCCGCCGCAGTAGCTGGCGCCGATCGTCAGGGTGCGGATCCGCTCCGGATTGGCCAGCGCCAGCTCCTGGGCGATCATGCCGCCCATCGAGATGCCGACCAGGTGGACAGTCTCGAGGTCGAGCGCGTCGAGCAGGCCGACCGTGTCGGCGGCGAGGTCGGCGGTGGTGAACGGCAGCTGCGCGGGCCCGGAGTGCCCCATGCCGCGATTGTCGAAGACAACCGTGTCGAAGCTGCGCTCCAGCTCTTCGCGGAAGGGCCTGCCCCAGGCGAGGTGGGTAGCGCTCATCCCCTGGATCAGCAGCAGTGGCTCACCCTCTCCTGCTCGCTCGTAATAGAGCTCGGTTCCAGCTGCATCAACGCTCGGCATCGCCCGCGATCCTACGCCAGCCGGCCTGCCAAGTCCTAATCTTGGCCCGTCCGCCCCAGTAGCTCAGTGGACAGAGCACCGGCCTTCTAAGCCGATGGTCGCTGGTTCGAATCCAGCCTGGGGCGTTCCACCTGAGTCCACTCAGGTCCACTTTGGCCCGATGCAGAGCGAAGTTCGCCTCTGACCAACGATTCGGCTCAGCTACCTCAGTCCACCTCAGTCCACGCAGGGCCAAGGGGTCAAGGTCGCATCTGGGTCGCATCCGCTTGGGCTATGAGGGGGCGTTGGGTTGAGCGAGAACCCGAACTGGGACGAGCCGGTAGCGGTTGTCATGCGCCGAGGGGATCTAGCCGCAGTCGCTCAGGCAATCGGTCACGCCAACAACGTCAACGACGAGACCAAGCGCGGGGCCGGCGCAATCCGCTCAGCCCTGGAGGGTCGCGACGAGGCGGCGGCTGTCGGTCTCCAGCGCTTCCGCTACGAAGGCGGGGACCTCAACTACGAGCCGTACGACTCAGCGCCGGGCGACTGGAGTGGCGACCTCGGTGACCTAATCGGGGACTACTTTCGCGCTGAGGACGTCGAAGCCCTGCTCGGCTCCAAGGATGAGCTAACCCCCTGCGAGGCGCGAGAGCTATTCGCCCTCTGGCTTTGCCACGGGATGCAGCCGCCGGAGATTCACCCGTCCCATCCGGCCTACACGGGGGCGCAGAAGCTCGGGCTGGCGGGTTGCCGATGTGACGAACTAGGAACGTGCGGGCACAACCCCTCCCAGCGCGACGATGGGGAACGGCGGAGCGTGAAGCTCTAGATGGGCGCGAGCTCGGATGCGGCAACAGTTGCGGCGGCGATCCGATCCTTCCGCTTCCGCTACGGCGATGAGGATCAGCTTCAGGAGGGCCTGGCCGAAGCACTGAGTGGGGCGGGCTTCGAGGTCCAGCGCGAGGTACGGCTAAACGCTGAGGATCGGATCGACCTTCTAGTCGACCGGGTCGGTGTCGAGGTCAAGGTAGCGGGATCGACCGCACGGGTTGCTCGACAGCTTGCCCGGTACGCGAAGCACGACCTCGCGGGTCTGGTCTTGGTCACCAACAAGCTGCGCCACTCGCCTCCTGAGCTTTCGATGCCAGTCGAGGTTGTCTGCCTAGCGGGGGCGAGCCTCTAATGAGGATCGAGTTTCACGAACCGAATTGGCAGATCACTGCCACACCGGACGTAATGATCCGGCTGAAGCACATCTTCCCTCGCGCCAACAAGTACCGGACGGGGGCGCTCCATCTCGCCAGCACGCCGGAGGTTTGCCGAGACCTTGAGTGGATCATGGAGCGCTGGGAGTTCGACATACCGCCCGGCGACCTTCGCCGCCTCAGCGGCGGCGCGGACCAACATCGGGCCACCCAGGAGGAGGTCCGGTCCATCCTCAACTCAGGGCAAGCGCTGCGACTGGACGGAATGGAGCCTGCTCGGGCGCCGCGTGAGTATCAACGTGTGGCGGCTGACTTGGCGCTGACGACGGGGCATCTCCTCCTCGCTGACGATCTCGGTCTCGGCAAGTCAATGAGCAGTCTGCTCATGCTTCGTGACCCTGAGGCGTTGCCAGCGCTGATCGTCTGCCCGACTCACCTACCTGAGCAGTGGGTCTCGGAGCTGGGGAAGACCTTCCCGCTGCTGCGGACGCACATCATCCGCTCGCTCAAGGTCTACGACCCTGCCGAGCGTCGAGAGATGGGCGGCCACAACCCAGACGTGCTGATAATCAACTACGCGAAGCTGCGCGGCTGGGGAGACCACCTCGCCGGTCAGGTCAAGACGGTGATCTTCGATGAGGTTCAGGAACTGCGCCGGGCAGATTCCGACAAGTATGTCGCCGCCGCCCAGATTGCAGACGGCGCGACCTACAAGATGGGCCTCTCCGCGACTCCCGTCTACAACTACGGCGGCGAGACGCACAACATCTTCCAGGTGCTTGCTCCCGAAGTCCTTGGGAGCCGCGAAGAGTTTGCGCGCGAGTGGGGGAGCGGCTACTGGCACGACCAGGTTGAAGTCGCCGATCCAGCCGCGCTGGGGACCTATCTTCGGAACGAGGGGCTGCTACTTCGGCGCACCCGCAAAGACGTGGGCCGGGAGCTGCCCGAGGTGGTCAGGGTCACCCACGCCATCGACTCCGATGAGAAGGTCTACGACAAGCTGACCGGCGAGGCGATCGACCTCGCCAAGCTGATCCTGAATTCGGAGGCCGAGCGAAAAGAGCGCTGGCAGGCATCCGGCGAACTGGACTGGCGCCTTCGCCAAGCGACTGGCATCGCCAAGGCCCCCTACGTCGCTGACTTCACGCGCTTGCTCTTGGAGAGCGAGGAGTCGGTCGTTTTGTTCGGGTGGCATCGTGCCGTCTACGACATATGGGCCGAGCGGCTTGCCGACTTCGATCCTGTCTTCTACACGGGGGAGGAGAGCCCGGCGGCAAAGCAGCGGTCTCGGGACGAGTTCGTCTCAGGTCGGAGCCGCGTGCTCATCATGTCGCTCAGAGCTGGGCTCGGCCTGGACGGTCTTCAGGAGCGCTCCCATGTCGCTGTATTTGGGGAGTTGGACTGGTCTCCTGGAATGCACGACCAATGCGTTGGGCGGCTGCACCGCGACGGACAAGGCGAATCGGTGGTCGCTTATTTCCTCGTCAGCGAGACGGGCGCCGATCCACCGATGGCTGAGGTGCTGAATCTCAAGCGGATGCAGAGCGAGCCGCTCATCGACCCGGAAGCCGAGTTGTTCACAGCGGCCGATCGCACGGGTCGCATCCGCCAACTCGCGGAGGAAGTCATGCGCCAGCGTCAAGCCCGGCCCCAACAGCAGTTGGTGGCCGCATGACGACCAGTCCCGCCACAGATCCTCTCCTAGCCCTACAGCTAAAGCTCCCCACCCATACCTACAGAGCAGTGAAGCTAAGGGCAAAGGAACTCCAAGGGGACGAGAGGGAGGCCTATCTCAAGGAGGTCCTGGCTCAGCGGGAGCGGAGCGAAGAGGCGGGGCAAGCAAAGAAAGAGGAGCCATGAGCGCAACCGCCGAGATCCCAACGGTCCAGTTCGCTGCCGAGGAGCGGCCCGACTGCGGGTGGTGCACTGGGCCGGGCGACGTGCTCGTCGAGATCGAGAAGGACTCCAACCACTTCGTGGCGCGTTGCGATCGCTGCATCGACATGCCAGTCGAGCCCGACGAGGAGCACCTGAGCAAGAACGGCAAGCCCGCCTTCGACCTTACCCCGGAGCAACGCAACGCGATCTTCGCCGGCGACCACACCGCCATCAAGCTCAAACCCGGCGAGACCAAGCCAGAGGTAGAGGCAGGACAGACGGTCGTACTCGCTAGGTCTCGAGGCGGCAAGCAGTTCCTCGCCAAGACCGAGAGGGAGCGCAAGAAACGAGTGGAGGAAGGTCTCCCGCTCCTCGCCGAGATCCCGAGCGAGCCAACCGTCTGGATCGTCTTCCACGAGCCGAAGTTGAAGGAAGGTCGATGGCAGATCTCCTTCGACGCCCACGACACACGCGAAGCTGTCCGCACCCTCGCCAGCCCACCGACCGGCACACGCCTCCCCGGCCTCAAGACCCGCAAGCGCAGACGGGTCCCGAAGAAGGGCGAGTACAAAGCTCCAGGCCTCGGGCTCTCCGACGACGCAGCCCGCGGCTACGGAGGCGGTGGCAAGTCGACCGTTGATGAGCGCGAAGGTGTCGACGACGCCTCACTCCAGCGCTATGCGCAGCTCGCCGAAGAGGACGGTTTGAAGAGACGCACGAAGCACCGCCAGGCGGCCAAAATGATGGAGCGAGAGATGCGCGCTGCCGAGAATCGCAAGCGGAGATTGCCGTCCGCTTGAATCCGTCCGCTGCAACCGTCTAGACTTATCGCGCTGTCCTGACCCAGGTTCGTCGCGGCCAATAGAGGCCGTCGCAGGTCAAGGGAACAGCCAGAAGTACCACCTCACCCACTTCTCCTTGGCGGCTTCGGTCGCAAGCGCTATGCCCTCGGAGCCCGTGCATGGGCTCGCTGGTCGCGGCCCCTTGGCCGGACGGGGTTCCGGTCGCGACCGGTTAATCCCAATCGAGGCAAGCGAAGGGGGCCCAACTTCAAGGACCGAGCCTGACCCTCTGGTCACTCGGTCTCACACTTCGGGGGACGGCTCGTGCGCGGGCACTCCTGTTCGGTAGCCAATCCGCGCAGGACCGCGTGTACGTAAAGAAGCTGGCCAGCGCCGACTCCCTCGAACCCTTGCAGGACCGCTCGCCCCCACCGCGAGCACATCGGACCAGCGGGACCGAGACCTCGTCCCGTCGAGAGACGGATGAGCCGAAAGGCCCGACGAGGCCGGCCGCTGGCCGCTTCAAGGAAAGGACTGCAGCGATGAACGAGACCGTGACCACCTGGCGGCCCCGCAGCGAGAGCGCGCCTGGTCCACTGGAACGAAACCGCGAAACACGGCAGATCTGAGCCATGTCCTTCATCTCAGGTGTAGCCATAGGCATCGCCTTCGTAATCGCAGTAGAGGCTGGGGTCATAGGCATCTGGTACCTGATCGTCAAGTACGGAGAAGGCAAGGGGGACTGAGGAGTTGCCATGCCCTCCGTCAAGACAGCCAGGCGCCACGAACGCCGGCCAGGTCCATACCCAGCCGATCGTCATTGCTCCTGCGGCGCTGTCCTCTCCCGCAACAACCCAGGCCCTCTCTGCGCTCCATGCCAAGGAGGAGATTGGCACTCACCGGATGAGCTGAGCACGAGACGTGAACTCAACCTGGCCCGCGGGCGAGTTGAAGGGCTAGTCGCGTAATGGGCAAGGGGATCGGCATGCCCGCCGCGCTCAAGCTCGAATGGTTCGCCCGGGTGATCCACGAGTTCTTCGGCGAGTACGCCTACCACGTCGGCTCTTCCCTGAAGTGCAGCATGGGGCAGGCGGAGACCTGGCGCGATGTCGATGTCCGGTTGATCCTCCCCGACGACGACTTCGATGCTCTCTTCGGCACCCTGACCGAACCGCGCTGCCTCAACCTGAAATGGAACGCAGCCTGCCTCGCCTTCGCCGCGCTCGGCCGGGACATAACCGGCCTACCGATCGACTTCCAGATCGACCGCATGACAGAGGCGAACAAGGAATACGACGGCGAGCCGCGCTCTGCGCTGATCCCGGCCGACCACATTCCGGCCCCGGCATGACCCTCTTCCACAAAGAAGACACCCTCCTCATCCTCATCCTCATAGCCATAGGGAGCCTTGCCGCCATCGTCCTTATCCAGTGGAGATGGGCGTGAGGCCTCCTCGAGGTATTCCGCCCTTGAGGCCGAGGCCGGTGGGCTACCGCTTGCCCTGAAGGATCTCGCCGTCGTAGGGGACGCGCAGGCTGATCCCGAGATTCGGATTGCCTTCGCCCTGACCGATGTAGGCCATGCAGATCGCCTGCTTGCCCTCTTCCTTCAAACCACGTAGTCGCTTCCCGAGGCGGCGCGCGGTACCGCGAGGTAGATGCCCGACGAGCTCGCCGTCGACCTCGACGCGAACCGCGAATTTGTCGTGCGGGTTGTCGGGGTCAAGGACCAGCTCTGCACTGCACTCGTAGCCATGTTCGCCCTTCGCAGGGCACTGACTCACTCGCTTGAGCGCCGGTTGGTAGAAGGACTCGCCCACGACATTGATCCGCATGCAGTTGTCGTAGCGGCTCCAGTCGGGCTCGATGCCGGTCACCACCTTGCCGGCCATCGAGTGGCCCGGATGTGCAGCAGCAACCACCCGCTTCGGCCCAAAGAGCTTCCCCAGGAAGTTTCTGTCCTCGCTCGTCACCGATCCCCTCCTCGCGAATGGCCAGCAAGAGCCTAAACGCTCCGCAGAACTGGTGCGCTCGCCGCAGAAAGAGATGCGATGCCTGAATTTGATCTCAAAACGGATGTCGAGAACCGCCAGGACGGAGTTAGCGGTGAGACGCGTGTAGGCCCGGGAACTCCTGAAGCTGGCGAGGGCTACCACGCAAAACTGCACAACGAAGTCAATGCGGCGGTTAATCAGGTTGGCGAAGAACTAGACTCGCTTGGCAGCGCAGCTACCAAGGCTGTAGGCGCGGCGGGCGAATCAGGGAAGGTACTCGCCTCCGATGACCCCGCGCTCGTCCGAAACGTCAAGAGTTTCGGCGCCAAAGGCAACGGTGCCACTGATGACGCAACGCCGATCCGCGAAGCCATCAAAGCTGTCGCTGAAGCAGGCGGAGGGACGGTCTTCTTTCCTGCGGGGAACTACCGAATCGCTTCGAATGTCGCGCTCAAACCGAAGGTAGAAATAAGGGGTGCGGCGCGCGAGGCGACGCTGATCAAAGCCGACATCGGCGTCACGGTCGCGCCGTTTACGGCGACCGAAATTGAAGACACCGTCGTGCGCGACCTGGCGATTGACGGGGACGCCGTGGTCTTCGTCGGCAACACCTTTGGGATTAGCTGGACTCGGTGTAAACGTGTTCGCCTCACCAACGTTCGGATCAAAAACACGTACCACATCGGCGCCTACAGTACCGAATGCACGGACTACTCGATCGACAACTGCCTGCTTGACGAATGCGGGAAGACCTCTGCGACCCCGAACTGCATCCACGTGCTCAAGGGGACGCGCGCGAAGGTCGCCTTCAACACGGTGATCGATTGGGGCAACGGCGGGAACGGTCGTGCGGTCTACGTCTCCGAATCGCCAGAAACGCAGATCATCGGCAATAGCTTCGCCAATCCCGGTGGTGTCAACCACTCCCACATGATCTCGGTCGACGCCGCCTCGGACCGATGCGTCATCACCGACAACTTGCTGGAAAACAGCGGCTACCCCGGCGAAGGGCGCAAATGCGTCGGGATCAGCGTCATCAACTCCGATGACCCACTCATCGGCAACAACCGCATTAGGGAGCCCACGCAAGACAAAGGCTCCCTGGAGTGCATTCAGGTCGACGGAACGTCGAAGCGGGCGACGATCACGGGCAACCACTGCGAGTACGGCGATGACAATGGCATCACCGCGTGGGGCGCCGGCGAACACGTCGTCTCGGGGAACCTGATCGAGTTCGCCGCGCACCACGGGATCTCCGTGAACTCGAACAACTGCACCGTCTCGGGCAATCTCGTCAAGAACTCTGGGCAGCACCCAGAAATCATCAACCCCTCGGGAATCGGGATTCTGAGCGGCGTAACCGGGACCGTCGTCACGGGCAATCGCTGCTTCGACGACCAGGCGACGAAGACCCAGCTCTGGGGCGTCATCGAGATCAGCACCGCCGACAAAAACACAATCCTCGGCAACGATCTGACGGGCAACAAAGAAGGTCCAGTTTCCTACGTCGGCGCCAACACGATCGTCGGCGCGAACCAAGGGATGACGCCTCGCAAGGGAGAGGTGGAGATCCACAATATTGGAGCGACCACTTTCGATGACGCTCGAGCCGCGGTGACGCCTCCACTCGGGACCCTGCTGTATCGAGAAGACACCGGCCAGCTTGCTGCCCGAACGGGGGCCAACATCTGGACGGCACTCGCGAAGGACAAGACCGCGACGCTGACCGATGGGGCCGGGGTGACCCCGAACTTCGCTAATGGCAACCACTTCATCCTGGTTGCTAAAGGCAATCGCACTATCAACAACGTGACCAATCGCCTGGCTGGTCAGACGATCACCATGAGCATCAAAAACGAAACCGGTGGCGCGATGACAACCACCTGGAACGAAGCCTTCAAATTGGCTGGCGCCTGGGTCGACCCCGCCAATGGCAAACGGCGAACGATCACCTTCTACTGCTATGACGGCTCGAACTGGGAAGAGCTGAGCCGCTCGGCTGCGGATATCTAATCCCTGATGGGGGCGATCGGTTCAGCCACGATCGGCGGCGCCACGATCGGCGGCACCCCCGAACGCGACGAGATCCCCGTAGTCCAGTTGGACGAGGAGGGTGTCAGCCCCGGCCTTCAACAGGAGGGCGATCCGATTGTCGGTCACTACATCGCCGACAACACGGGGCGGACCGTCCTCGAGGTCGTCAACTCGGACTCCTCCAGTCACAGCGTCACCGTCGAGACCCCTCTGGTGATCGAGGAAGTCAACGTGGAGGAGATCGTCGTCTCAATACCGCCAGGGGCAACCCGCCTGCTCGGCCCCTTCACCCCGAAGGTCTACAACCAGGCGGACGGCTCGGTCTTCGTGGACGTGAGCGACAGGCACCTGCTGATGCGGGCCTACCGGGTCGTGGCACCCGTCGCGTGACGCTCCCGTCATGACGCCTCCAGGGGTTGCTCCGCCCGATCAACCACGCTGTGGAGCCAAGAAGCGCCAAGGCTCAGGCACCTGCACCCAAGTGGCTGGCTGGGGCACGGATCACCCCGGCGTTGGCAAGTGCAAGCTCCACGGCGGTTGCACTGAATCCGGGCGCAAGGCAGCGCAGCGCGAAGGCGTTGAGCTGGAGGCTCAGCGCATGGTCGCCCTCGCTGGCGTCGACCAAGACCCGATCGAACACCTCCTCGAATCGCTGCACCTGGCCGCAGCCCTCGTCCGTGTCTGGGGAACGATGGTCGCCGCGATAGACGAGAAGGCTGAGGAGGAGGCAGGCGACGATGGCTTCCTGCGGGGCGAGCTCGGCTACGAGGAGATCGAAAGCGAGAAGGGCTTCACAGACACGATGGTCAGGCCGAAGGATCGGCTTATGGCGGTCGACAGCCGAGGCGAGTCACAAGTCCATCCCTACATGGTCGAGTACCAAAGAGCGCTTGAGCGCCGAGCCAAGTTCGCCAAGATGTGCCTCGACGCAGGGGTCGCAGAGCGCCAGGTCAAGGTCGTCGAATTCCAAGTCGAGCTTGCGCAGAACGCTTTGATTCGAACCCTCGACGCGATGGGCCTGGCCGGCGAGCAAAAGCAGGAGGCCCTTCGAACCTATGCTCGCGAACTCCGCGCCGGCACATGACTTTGCTCATCTTCTAGCTGACCGCCTAGACCCACCGCATGACAGCGACCGCGAGATAGCGCTCGCGTGTGCGGCAAGCCTCTCGACCTTCATCCGCGAGGCATGGCCGATCCTCGAGCCAGCCACGCCATTTGTGGACGGCTGGCACATCGACGTGGTTGCTGAGCACCTCGAAGCGGTCTCCCGCGGGGAACTGCTGCGGTTGATCGTCAACGTCCCGCCGCGGACCATGAAGAGCCTGACGACGGCTGTCTTTTGGCCTGCTTGGGACTGGCTAGACCACCCCTATCTGCGGTGGCTCTATGCCTCCTACGCCTCTGAACTGAGCCAGCGGGACTCGATGAAGATGCGCCGGCTGATCAAGTCGAAGGGCGGCGCCGAAGAGGGAACGATCTTCGAGCGCATTGGCTACCAGGGCGTCCTGCGGTTGCTCTCCAGCGACCCGTGGGAACTGACCAAAGACCAGGACGCAAAGACGAAGTACGAGACCACCGCAACGGGCTTCCGGCTCGCCACCTCTGTGGGTGCGATGGCGACGGGGGAGGGTGGAGACCGAGTGGTGGTCGACGACGCCCTCTCGGCCGAACAGGCGCGCTCAGACGCCGAACGCATCAAGGCGAACGAATGGTGGAGCGGGACCATGTCGACCCGCTTCAACAACGCTGGAGCGGCGGCAGTCATCGTCCAGCAGCGTCTCCACGAGGAAGACCTGACGGGCTACCTGCTTGAGCGTGGGGGGTGGCACCACCTCTGCCTCCCGGCCGAGTATGAGCCCAAGCACCCATTCGTCTATCCCGACATGGTGCGGTTGCCTGATCGCGAAGAGACGGTCGAGGGCAAAGACGACGAGCCCGAAGTAGTTGTCAAGCCCGGCCGTGAACTTCCCGGTGACCCCCGCACCGAGGAGGGCGAGCTGCTAGAGCCCGTCCGCCTCGGGCCCGCGAAGCTCGAAGAGCTGCTGCGGGAACAAGGCTCTTACGGCTATGCCGGCCAGCTTCAGCAGCGCCCAGCCCCCGCCGAAGGCGGCATGTTCAAGAAGCACTGGTGGAAACGCTTCGACGCAGAGGCGCCGCTGCCCATGTATACCCGCCTGGTCGTCTCCTGGGACATGCGCTTCAGCGACTCCCAGAAAGCCGCATCGAGCTACGTGGTGGGGCAGGTATGGGGTATCCGGGGAGCGGATCGCTATCTAGTCGGGCAGATCCGAGCGCGCCTCAGCTTCACGGAGACCCTGGCTGCGGTTGAAGCCCTAGACGAGTGGAAGCAGTGCGGGGCCAAGCTGATCGAGAAAAAGGCCAACGGCGAGGCCGTCCTCAACACGTTCAAGCACAAGATCCCCGGGCTGATCGACATCAACCCGAAAGAGAGCAAGGAGGCCCGCGCCGCTGCGGTGACTCCCGAAGTCGAGGCCGGGAACGTCTACTTGCCCCAGGGCGAATTCATCCCGGCCCCGAAGGGCTACGAACCCACGCGCACCGACGACTTCATGCACGAGCACGCCGTCTTCCCGAACGGCTCCCACGACGACCAGGTGGACTGCCTGAGCCAGCTACTTGACTGGGTGGCGAAGTCCCCTATGACCGGGGCGCCGATCATCCGTACTTCTCGCAGTCGGCACAAGCTGTGACGTCTATGGTCGTGGGTACGATTACGTCCTGTCCCCGACGTAGCTCAGCGATGCAGAAGCATCGGTCCCGTTGGATGGCTAGAGCGGCACAACAAACGTGGTCACGCGCCGGTTCAAGTCCGGCCGTCGGGGACAAGCTGTAGCCGGGGTGGGGGGTAGGATGGCGGGTGTGGTCGAGTCGCACAAGATGTTCGTCCCACCCCCGAATCATCCCTTCAACGGTGCGGCATGGGCCATGCGCCAACACCAGAAGGAGCGTGAGTACGTAGCGGAAGCTTTGCTCCGTGCGCGTCTACCCCGCCAGCTTCAGGGCCTGCTGAAGCGCCCACGTGCCTTGAAGCTTGCGCTGCGCCTCCGCCCCATGTGGAAACCGACCTTCATTCAACTTCAGGGCTACACGACGTTGGCCAGCGCTCAAGAGTTCGGCCAGGCCTGGCTCCGCGAGACGGCAGAGCGGGGCAACACACAGGCCAACGTGGGCGTAATCTACTCCCAGGCCGACGCGAGACAAAGAGCAATAGCGGTCCATGCCTGACATCGAGGGCACCCTCTACGTCCCGCTCGATTTCAAGCCCCGCATCCTCGTCGGCTGGCAAGTGAAGACGACTCGGGGCAACGACGTGAACGAGTTCGCGATCACTCGCGCCTATACCTGGCCGCACTCAGTGTCCCGCTCGTTCGACGGGCGCAAGAAGGTGGCTTTCGTGGGAGACCGCTTGGAGCCGAATGCCTGAGACCATCCTCTACCGAGGCCCAAGCGGTGTAACCATAGACTCGCAGGCGATGCTAGATGAGCTGCGCGCCACCAATCTCCGCCTGGTCTTGGAGAGCGCGAAGGAAGACCCCGTGACCTACCGGGTAGGTGGTGAGGATCACACCGTCCGTGGTTTCGATGATGAACCCTGGCGAGCCGAGATCCACCCCGCCGACCGCAAGCAAGTCCTTGACTTCGAGGAAGGCAACGGACCGGAGAAGGTAGAGGGCGTAGCGCGCCTACTGCGCCGAGTCCTTCCTGAGCCAGCCAAGGTCGTTGCCCACATGTCCGATGTTGTCTGAGATCTTCGCCGAGAACATGCGGGATGCCATCCGGTCCATTCAAGTGACGCCGGAGCAGGTTGTCCGCAACCTTCAGTCGTTCGCTGCCGCCGGTTTCAAGGTGGCGGACTTCGCGGCGCTCGTCCACCGATCGCCCGAGCGCTAGCCGCAGCCCCCCACCTACCGGAGGCCCGATGTCCCGCCACTCTGGGCGCACCCGCGCCAATTCACGCGTGCGCCACCAGCGAGCTGAGCGCAAGGCTGCTCGCAGGAGGGCGAGGAAGCTAAGGGCCGATGACGGTCTCAGGCTGCTCACCAGCGCGGACCTGCGAGGCAATACGGCGATGAAGGTGCTGCGCGAGGCGATCCGTGGCTGACATCGCCCCGATGGTCGTCAAGGACTCTCGGCGGCGAGCCGTTCATCGCGCCGCCTCTCCGACCTTCAATGAGCTCGGGGTCACCGGCCTCCGCCAGTACGGCGGGTTCGTGGTCGAGGAGTGGCTACGCCAGCTCTCGGGCCAGCGCGCCTCCTGGGTCTACCGGGAGATGGCCGATAACGACGCCACGGTAGGTGCGTTCCTCTTCGCGATCGAAATGCTCGCCCGTGGCGTGCCGTGGGAGGTAGAAGAGGGCTCTGAAGCTGGCGCCGCGGAATTCATCGAGGAGTGCCGCAACGACATGTCCTCCACCTGGGAGGACATCGTTTGCGAAATCCTCACCATGCTCATCTTCGGCTGGTCTTGGCATGAGGAAGTCTTCAAGAAGCGCCAGGGCCCGCAGAAGGAGTCGATCCCGACCGGTGAGGGCGAGGAGCCGCAGGAAACCCCGCCCTCTTCCCGCTACAACGACGGCAAGATCGGCTGGCGCAAGCTCCCGATTCGTGCACAGGAGACCCTCTGGCGCTGGGACTTCGACGAAACCGGTGGCGTGCAGGCGATGGAACAGGTCGCTTGGGACGGCCAAAAGCGGCTCATCCCGATCCAGAAGTCGCTCCTCTTCCGGACCAAGGCCAACAAGGGCAACCCGGAGGGTCGCTCGATCCTCCGCAACGCCTACATCGCCTGGTTCCGCAAGAAGAATGTCGAAGAGATCGAGGCGATCGGCGTCGAGCGCGATCTAGCCGGCATCCCGGTCGCCAAGCCGCCCGAGGGCTTCGATCTGTACGCGGATACTGACGAGGCCAAGAAGGTCCGTGAGGCGGCCGAGGAGATGGTCTCCACGATCCGCCGCGACGAGGACGAGGGCGTGGTGCTTCCTGGTGGGTGGGAGTTGGAACTCCTGACCACGGGCGGCTCCCGCCAGCTCGACACCAACGAGATCGTCACTCGCTACAAGCAGGACATCGCCACCTCCGTGCTGGCGGACCTGCTGCTCATCGGACAGGACAAGGTCGGCTCCTACGCAATGGTCGACGCGAAGGCCGATATCTTCGGGTCCGCGGTGGATACGTGGATGGAAGGCATTGCGGCGGTCTTCAACCGCTACGCGATCCCGCGCCTGCTTGCACTGAACGGGATGAGCCTCGACGATCCTCCGCAGCTTCGGCCGGGGACCGTGCGGCGCGTCGACCTCGACGCCCTGGCGCAGCTCCTCGAACGCCTTGCATCCGCCGGCGCCGTCGTCTTCCCCGACAACGACCTGCTGGCCTCCATCTATCAGCGTGCTGGTCTGCCTGCACCCGCCGCAGTAGAGGCAGCCAAGGCCGACCCAGAACCCGTGAGCGCCGCGGAGAAGCGCTTGGCGGATGTCGCGACGCCCGAGCTCGGTCGCCGCTATCTCGACCTCTCAGAGCACCATGAGCGCCACCTACAGCGCGCCATGAACTCGGCGCTGCGTGCCTTCGGTGAGGAAGCGGCTCAGTCCTACGAACGGATCGTCTCTAAGGGTGCGGCCTCACCCGAAGAGCAGCTGGTCGCCGACCAGATCATGAAGGACATCGGCGCCGCTGCCTTCGCCCGGAAACTCGCCCGCTCCTACTACGGCCACTATGGCGATGTAGCGGACTCGATGATCCAAGCCTTCAAGGAGGAACTGGGGGTGTTGGGTCGCTCGATCGACCTCAACCTGACCAAGCAGGCTCGAGCGGACATCCTGCGTGAGGGCGGATTGCGGGTCGGGATGCTCGACATCGAACGCCAGCTTCGCTCCTCCATCCACAAGGCCCTCGCCGACGCTCGCGAAGCAGGCGAGGGATGGGCGCAGGCCGCGGCCCGCATCCGTAGCTATGTCCCGTCAGGCAAGTTCGTCAAGGCTGGTACTGCCTACCGCTCGCAGTTGATTGCACGCACCGAGACCGCGAATGCCCAGCGTCAGGTCGCCCTCGCCGCCTACAGGACACACCCTGAAGTCGAGAAGATCGAACTCCTCGACGGGTTGGTGGCTGGCTCAGACGACGAATGCATCGCCCGCAACGGGTCCGTGGTCAGCTTTGCCGAAGCCGAAAGCATGGCTAAGGACGAGCACCCGCAGGGGACCCTCCAGCTTCTTCCGGTCTTCACGCCTCGCGGCGACTAACGAGAAAGAGCCGCCCAAAGACGGCCCTCCTCGCTTGCGGGGCAAATTGGGGAATCGGCCCCGCTAAGGCTTAAGTCCCAGCTCTTCGATGCTTCGCCGATGCTCTTCCCATCGCGTTGCCTTCCGACAACGCTCCTTGATGGCTGAACCTACGGCGGACCATGATGGGAGTCGGCCTGTATCGAGGTTGTCCGCAACCAGAAGGGCGGCGCGACCAAAGCCATCCCATGCTTGCGAGAACCGAGCTTCGGCCGCCGGACCCTGGATAACTTCCACGAACTCCCTGGCGGATGCCAACCATTGTCGCCTTGGGTCGTTGTTGTAGTGCGAAGGTGCGTCGGGGAGGCAGAGGAACTCAAGCGCCATTCGTTCAAGCTCTTGTCGGGCACGGCGAGCAGCCAGGCGCTTAAACATTTCCTTCCACCTCCGCCTCCCACATCTCGACTGAGCCAGAGAACGTTTCAACGAGGGGACGCGCCACCAAGCGCACACCATCTGGCAAGTCGTGATCGGTGCCCACGGCGCCGTCCAAGCCCATGAACGTGTTGATGCGCTCGGCTGCTGCGCGTTCAACGCGAGCCTTGGTCTCGCCCGTGACTGTGAATCGAACTTCCATCGCAGATTCCCCCTCTGCGTAGCGGTTTTCGAGCCGCGATTTTACCGCGCCACTCGGCGCTCCCATCTCGTCTAACCCTCTCGAAAGGATCCCATCGTGGCCCGTATTGCCGTCCCCGTAACCCAGGTCAAAGTCGCTGGCGTCACGCCGCCCGTTCAGACCGCCGGCAACGCATCCGAAAACCATCAGATCGAAGGAAACGATGGCCGGATCTACGTCGAGGTCGAAAACGTAGACGCTGCAGCCACCCACACGATCACGTTCCTCACCCCGGGCAGCGCTGGTGGCGCTGAAATTGAAGACCCGGCGATCGTTGTCGGCAAATCGGCCAAGGTGCTCGCCGGGCCTTTTGCTCCTCAGGTCTTCAACCAGTCCAACGGGCAGTTGTTCGTGAATGTCAACAGCGCCGAACTGAAACTCCGGGCCTACCGGGTTTGATTTGCGCTTCCCTGGCCTGAACAGGCAGGCGAAAAAGGCCGACCGGTCGTCTGGAGCGATGGTCGCCCTCTACCCGACCGCAGACGTGGCGCAAGCGCTGGCACAGTCAGGTGGCGAGTCGGCCGAGGAACTGCACCTAACGCTTGCCTTCCTTGGTGAAGCTGCCGATCTGCGCGACCCGGAGGCAGTGCGGAAGGTGGTCGAGGGCTTTGCGGCCTCATCTCCGCCGCTGGCCGGCGTGGTTTCGGGTATCGGCCATTTTACGGCTGGGCCGGAGCCGGTCACGTACGCCAGCGCCGATGTGCCAGGGCTGCCTCGATTCCGCGAGCGTCTCTGCGAAGCCCTATGTGGAGTCGGTGCTGAGCCATCGACGGACCACGGATTCAGCCCGCACATCACCCTCGCCTACGACCAGCGGGACCCGACGATCCCGAACCTCGCCCTGGCGTTCAACGAGGTCGCACTCGTCCTCGGCTTCGAGCGCTTTACGTTCCCACTGACAGGCAAGAACGCCGCAGACGGGGAGACGATCGCCACCAAGGGGGAAGGGGAGATGGAACTGACTGTGCCCCTCTGGAAGGACGACGCCAAGCGCATCGTCTACGGGGTCGTCATGCAGCCACATGTCCCCGACTCCCAAGGCGACTGGCAGGAGCCCGAGGACATCGAAGCAGCGGCGCACCGCTATCTCGCCGAATCCCGCAAGCACGACGTGCAGCACGCTGAGGAGCAAGTCTCAGTAGTACCTGTAGAGAGCTTCGTCACGCCCACGGATATGGAGTACGCCGGGCGCCCGGTTCTCAAGGGCTCCTGGGTGATGGCGGTGCGGGTGGACGATGACGAAGTCTGGAGCCAGGTCGTCAAGCGCGAGCTCACCGGCTTCTCGATCGGCGGCACCGGCGAACGCCTGAACGCCTGACTTCCTTTAACGCCTGACGGGCCCATGTGGGCCAGGAGGCCCCATGCCCCAACTCACCAATCTCGACGTCGAGTGGGTGTCGCTCGTTGACCGCGCCGCGGTTCGCGATCCCATCGAGCAGTCGGAACCCAACCGCTTCCTGATCTGGAAGCGCGATCAGTCCCAAGGAGGACACCCAATGTCGAAACTCACAAAGGAGCTGCTCGACCAGCTCGGCGACGCGGTTGAGAAGGAAGACGCTCTCGCCAAGCTCGTCGAGAAGGCTGACAACCCCGAGGAGGTCGGAAGTGCCCTCCAGGGTGTCGCGCGCCTGCTCACCGCCCACAAGGCCGACCTGACCCCGGAGATCGTCGCGGAGGTCGCGAAGGCCGCTGGGCTGGAGTTGCCGACCCCTGAGGCTCCTGAGGCCTCGGTCTTCAAGGCCGAGAACGCCTCTGAGGTCGTCGAGGCCCTTAAGGGCGCCGATGTCCCCGAGAGCGTCGTCAAGGAGGTCGAGGAGGCACTGGCCAAGGCGGCCGAGAAGGCAGAGCTGGAGAAGGCCGACCTCCCACCGGCCGTCAAGGCCGCTCTGCAGAAGGCCGAGGATGACCGCAGGGAGTCCGCACGCAAGGCTGAGGAGGCCGAGCGGATCGCCAAGGAGGAGCGCGACACCCGCCTCAACAAGGAATTCATCGCCAAGGCTGAGGAGTTCAAAGGCCTGACCGTGAAGTCCGAGGAGTTCGGCCCTGTCCTCAAGTCCGCCAGCGAGAAGCTGGAGAAGGACGAATACGAGGCACTGGAGACCGTCCTGAAGGCTGCCGACGAGCAGATCGTCAGAGGCGAGCTCTTCAAGGAGGCCGGTGCGAGCGGCTCCCACACGCCCTCCGGTGCGTTCGAAGAGGCCACCAAGAAGGCGGAGGAGATCCGCAAGTCCGATTCCTCGCTCACTGCAGAGCAGGCGCTGGAGAAGGCCTTTGAGGCTGATCCCGCCCTCCAGGAGCGCTACCTCGCCGAGGTCCGCCGCTAACCGCGGCAGGCAGAAGGAGAAACACTCATGGCAACTCAGAAGATCGATGAGTTCGATTTCGAAGCCGCCCCTGCGGGCGAAGACCTTTCGACCAAGCAGTTCACGCTGGTGAAGCTGAACGAAAAAGGCGAACTGGTCAAAGCAGGTGGCGGTGATCTCGGTTTCGTCCTCCAGGACAAGCCCACCAAAGGCGTGACCGGCACCTTCGCGGTTGCTGGCCGCGTCAAGTGCGTCGCCGGCGCCGAAGTGAAACCTGGCGAACTGCTCTCGTCCGACGCGAACGGCCACGCCGTCCCGGCGACCGCAACCAAAGTCGCCGAAGAAAAAGTGAAAGCCCTCGGGACCAAGATCGTCGGCATCGCCCTCGAGGCGGCTGCCTCCGGTGAGGTCTTCGCCTTCCGGGCTGCCCCGACTGCTGGCCGCGCCTAAGCGCTCCAGCCACATCTAAGGAGAAAGCACAATGGCTGGAACTGTCACCCCGATCCGCAAGGACGCAACGCCTTCGGATCTCCATATCGACCAGTACCTCACGAACCTCTCGGTTGCGTTTGCCCAGGACTCGGGGAAATTCGTCGCCGACAAGGTGTTCCCGGTGGTGCCGGTCACCAAGCAGTCGGACAAGTACTCCATCTACCCCAAGGGTCACTTTTGGCGCGATGAGGTTGCTCCCCGCCCGCTGGGAGGCCGCCCCAACCAGGCCGGGTATGACGTCGAATCGGGCACCTACCTCTGCGAGGAGGAAGGTCTAGAGCACAAGATCGACGATCGCGTTCGCGCGAACGCCGACCAGCCCCTAAACCCCGACCGCGCCGGCATGCGCCTGCTCACCGAACAGACGATGATCCACCGCGACAGCGACTGGGCTGGCGCGTTCTTCAAAAAAGGGGTCTGGGGTAGCGACCTGAAAGGCAAAAGCTCATCGCCTGGGGCTGGGGAATTCCTCCAGCTCGACCAGACCGGCACCGAACCCGTCGAATTCCTCGACGAACAGCGCGACGACCTTGGCAGCGCTACAGGCATGGATCCCAACACCCTGGTCCTCGGTCGCGACGTTGCCCGCGTGGTCAAGAACCACCCCGAAGTCAAGGATCGGATCAAGTACACGCAGCGCGGCATTGTCACGCCGGAGCTGCTGGCCGAGCTCTTCGGGGTCGAGCGGGTCGTCATTCCTGGTTCAGTCAAGAACAACTCCGAGGAGGGAGTTGCCGATGCGATCGACTTCATCGTCGGCCGCAAGGACATGCTGCTCATCTACTCAGCCCCGAATCCCTCCATCGACCAGCCCTCCGGCGGCTACATCTTCGCCTGGACCGGCCTGATCCCCGGGGCGACCAATGCCTATGGTGGCGTGATCGAGCGAGGCCGTGAGGATCTCGCACATTCCGATGTGCTCCAGATTCGGGTTGCCTACGACATGCAGGTCGTGGCTTCTGAGCTGGGCATCTTCTTCGAAGGTGCGGTGGCCTAAATGCCCTACATCGCTAAGCGGCGCCTTCGCTTCGGTGATGGCTGGATCGAGCCGGGGGAGCCAGTCCCGGAGGAGGAGGGACGCAACTACGCGTCCCTCCTCACCCACGGCCACATCGTCGAGGCGAAGGCCGCCAACGAGATGTCTGACGAGGAACTCACTGCCGAGGTTGAGCGTCTCACTACCGAGAACGAGCAACTCAAGGCGGCGGACACACCGGAGAGCATTGAGGTGCCCGATGGCGTGACGCCGGGTGTCACGCCAGGGTGGCCACTCGATGCGACCACCGGCACGCCCCTTTCCTTGAGCGAGGAGCAGCGCTCGGTACTCGCCGAACAGGAGATCGGGGAGGGCAACGAGAACGATCCGGTTCTCGCCATTCTCACCTACGAGGGCGATTTTGTGATCGTCAGCGGTGGCCAGGAGGCAGAGCAAGCCGAGGCTGACACGGGAGATGCGGCCGCTGAGGCTGAGTCGCCGGACCCTGAGCCCGCCGGGCAAACAGTTACCGAGGCCACCGACGCAGCGATCAAACTCGCCGAGGACGAGGACATCGACCTGCGCAGTGTGGTTGGCAGCGGTAAGGACGGTCGCGTAGTCGAGGGCGACGTGCAGAAGGCTATCGCCGAGCGCAACGCCTAACACGCATGTCCTGGAGCTACAGCGGCGACCCATCCGGTAGCAAAGGGGACGCCGTCCGGTTTGAGATTCCCGACACCGATGAAAGCCGGCAACTGGTCTCCGACGAGGAGATCGCCTACGCCCTTTCAGAGGAGTCGGGGATCATCGGGGCCGCGGCGCGCTGTTGTGAGATCGTCGCCCGCCGGTACACCCAGCAGGCCGACGTAGCCACGGGCGATGTCAAGCTCACGTACTCGAAACAGGCCGAAAACCTGGCAGTTAGAGCTAAGGAGCTTCGTGCCGCAGCACAGGGTTCACACGCTCCGTACTCGGGCAGTCAGAGTGTCTCGCGTAAGGAAGCACTAGGCGAAGACGCAGATCGCGTCGTGGGCCGGTTCTCACGTGGGCAGTTCGACAACCCTTCGGCCGCAGGTGGTGTCTGATGGCGCTTGGCGTCTCGCCCGCTCTGGCAGCGCAGCAGGCCGGAATAGTCCTGCCGGACACCTGCTACATCCTGACCCGATCCGAAGAATCGAACGGGGCTGGCGGTAAGAAAGCCACCTACATCAAAGGCGACCCGCTCCCCTGCGGACTGGCGCCGCTGAAAGGGGGCGAGTACACCGGCAGCCGGGCTCTGCCGAGACCCGCAGGCGAACGCCTCGATGATCGCACGACGAATGTGCTGACGCTTTTGCCCGACACCGAGATCACCGAGGAGGATCGGGTCGAGATCGACAAGCATGGTCTCTTCGAGGTGACCGCTCTCCGTCGGCGCTCGATCGAAATCCTCCGCGAAGTCGAGCTGAGAGAGGCTCCCTGATGCCCGCAGAGCTAGCCAGCCGCATCCCCGAGATCATCCTGGAGGGAGAGGTGCGTGCCGAGCTCGCCGTTTCCCGGACCTGCATGGAGATCGAGGCCAACGCCAAGCACAACCTCATCGCCAACGGTTCAGTCAAAACGGGGGAGCTGGTCAGCAGTGGCGAGACCCACGTAGAGGGCACAACAGGCGAAGTGACGTTCGGAACGGATCACAGCTTTTTCGTCGAGTACGGCACGGGGGAGCGAGGCAGCGAGAGTGAGTTTGAGGGCAAGCCGGACGACATCTCTTATTCGCCTGGGTGGCCTGGCATGTCGGCCCGCCCTTACCTCACCCCCGCAGCCGAGTCGCAACGCGCTCCCTTTCTCGCGGACATGTCGCGGATCTACGGGTAATGGACCCGCTGCGGGAAGCAATCGGCAAGGCGCTAGCCACCGACGCGCCGCTGCAGGCTCTTCTCGGGGCCCCCGGTGAAGTCCACCACGCCAAGGCCCCGTCGAAAGCCAAGTATCCGTATGTGGTCTTCAACCGCCAGGCCGGAACGAACGTCTGGGCGATGGGTCCGAAACCGGCCTTCAGGGACGATCTCTGGCTTGTCAAGGGTGTCTGCCGTGATCTTGACGCCGGGTCGGCAGAGGACATCGATGCCCGCTGCGAGGAAGTGCTGAACGACGCTGCGTTGGAAGTCGCAGGACATCGCCACCTCTTCTGCCTGCGCGAGTCCGACATGCCGACCTATTCGGAGGCTGACTCAGGCGAGGCCATCTACCACTGTGGTGGCCTGTACCGAATCAAGGAGGAACCGCTTTGAGCTTGACCGAGATTCGTAAGGCAATGGCCGCACCCTTGGCCGACCTCCCCGGGACCGTGAAAGTGGCCGTGGGCGAGTCCAAGGAAGGCGCCGACCTTGAGCGGATGGTGGTCGGAGTAGTCGTCGGCCCGCTCCAGACCCCTGCCCCCGCTCAAGGGGGAATCGAGCCACTCAACAACGTCGACACCACTGAAGTCCTCGACGAACTACTCGAGGACGAGGGCGAGCGCTCAGTCAAAGCTCGCCTTGAGGCAGACCGCACCCTTGGCGGCGCGGTCGCCGATCTCTTCGTGGCCGGGCACTCCGGCTACTGCGTGTATCCGAGTCCCAAGGGGCCGCAGCTCGGCGCCGAGTGGACCGTGACCTACACCGTCTAGCTGCACCTGGCCCTCTGGGCCGATTCTCACCGCGCCTGGCATAGGCGCTCCATATCACCCTCAGAAAGGAGGGCGTCCATGCCAGACGGCAAGGCTGCCACCACCTATGAGGTCGTCGGGCGCCAGGCCGTACTTGGCCGCGCCAAAGGCGACCGCATCACCTCCGCCGAGATCGGCGACGAGACGCAAGAACAGCGGCTCCTCGACAGCGGCGCGATCAAGCCAATCACCCCCGAGGCCCAGCCGGCCCCGACAACCACGACCAGCCCCGGCACGAAGCCGGAGGCCGGCGCGACCCCGAAGGAGTAACGAGCGATGGCAAAGAGCATCCTCCGAGAAGCGAAAGTTGAAGTCAACGGCGTCGACCTGAGCAACCACGTCCAGAAGGTCACGGTCACCAAGAAAGCCGACGAACAGGACGTAACGGCGATGGGTGCCAAAAGCAAGGAAACCCTGCTCGGCATCAGCGACGACATGATCCAGGTCACCTTCTACCAGGACCATGCTGAAGGCTCCGTCAACCGGACGCTCAGCCCCCTGCAGGGCTCGAACACGCCTTTCAAAATCAAGGTGACCCACTCCTCGGGCTCGATCTCCAAAACGAACCCCGCCTGGGAAATCGAAGAATGCATCCTGCCGGAATTCACGCCCCTGGATGGCCAGGTCGGCTCGGCCGAGACCACGGACTGCAGCTTCAAGCCTGCGGGCGGCGAAGGCCTGAAAGAACTCACCTCGTGAAACGACTCACGAAGGAGCAACTCAAGGCGCGCGCGAGCTTCAACTTCAAGGAGGTGGAGCTCGCACTGCCGGAGCTTGGTGAGAAGGACGCCGGGATTCTCTGTCGCACTCCGTCAATTAAGAACATCCACCAGCTCGAACGAGCATCCCAGGAGCGCAAGGACAAAGGCATCAGTAGCCCCGGTGTAATTGCAGGGCTGCTCGCCACCTACTGTGCGGACCCGGAGCTCAGTGAAGAGGAATGGCTGGAGGTCGTCAAGGACTGGCCGTCGACAACGATGGACAAGATCTATGAGACCTGCGCCAAGCTCGCCGGGACCACCGAAGAGGAGGCTCGCGCGCTAGCGACCGAGTTTCGCGGTTCCTGAGACAGATATTCCCTTTCGGTTTGAACTGGCCTTGGAGCTAGGGATGACCGTGGGGGAGCTTGAAGAGCGCATGGACTCCTACGAGTTCCGCGCTTGGAACCTGTTCATCAGGGAACGCGAAAAGCGTCGTGCTGAGGACTAGGCGCCCCGTGTGACTAGGGCACGGGGCGCAGGTGCCGTTTGGGTGCTCGTTGCATCTCTACCGTGGCGCCTGCGGCTTCTAGTTCGTCTCGAAGTTGCTCAGCGATGCCTGGCTCAAGGTTGCGGCCGATTCGCGTAGGTGCGGCCTGGATAAGCCCATGGGCCTCGCTCAGGCGAAGCCCCATCCGCTCTCGGAGCACATGAATGACGGGGACCTTCTTCCCGTCGACCCCCATCAGTCGCACCTCTACATCGCCCTCGCCTACAGCGACCGGCGCCAGCGCTGGGCCTTTCCGTCGGCTCAGGAACCCCACGCCTCATCCCTTCTGACCTCGGGAGTCACTTGACCTTGCATCGTACCCTGCCCAATCAAGCCTCAGAGGCCTGCCCGTGAACACCGCGGCGGCAACCCTCCGGGTCATTGTCGAGGCCCAGACGGGGCCGGCGAGTGCGAACCTCGCGAAGTTCGACGGCCAGCTCGAGGCAACCGCCGCCAAGGCCGACGCCGCGATGGGCCGCGTTGCAGCATCGAGCGAGAAGGCTGCCATCGCCTCGGGTCGGCACTGGGAGGCGACCGGTCGCTCGATCACCAAAGTTGGCAAGACCATCGGTCTAGTCGCTGCGCCGGTGGCCCTCTTTGGGGCCGCGGCGGTGAAGATGTCGATCGACTTCCACAAGGCGATGGAGATGATCTCCACGCAGGCCGGGGCGTCGCAGGGGGAAGTCCGCCAGCTTGAAAAAGCTGTCCTGGGCTTGTCGCGGCACTCGACCCAGGGGCCGACCGAACTCGCAAACGCCCTATTCCGACTCGAGGGGGCGGGGCTCCGGGGGAAGAAGGCGATGGACGCCCTACGGGCTTCGGCGAAGCTCGCCACGGTAGGCGGCGCCGATGTAGAAGACACCGCAAAGACCCTGTCGCAGGTCTGGTTCACCGATATCAAGGGAGCAGAAGACTTCAAGCGTGTCGTTGCAGAAGTCAACGCCACGGTCGGCGCCGGCGACCTTCGCCTTCCCCAACTCGTCGATGCGCTTGGCACCGGAGTGCTCGCCTCCGCCAAGCAGGTGGGCCTCTCGCTGAAAGACGTGAACGGTGCTCTTGCCGTGTTCGGTGATGAGACCAACAACGTTTCGGGGTGGTCTGCCCAGCTCGCGACGGCGTTTCATTTCTTCACCAACCCCACTGAAAAGGCGACGGGCGCCCTCGAACACATGGGGCTGACGGGCAACTCCCTCGCCCGGGACATGCACAAGAGCCAAGGGCTGATAACTGCCCTCTCGGATCTTCGCGACCACCTGGAACGACTACCGGGTGGGCTAGAGGGAGTCCAGGCCGGGAAGACGCTTGGTGACATCCTGCCGGGTGGGCGTGGGCGCGTGCTGCTGGTCCTGCTCAATCAGCTCGAACGCTACGAACAGAAGATGGTGCAGATCAAAGGCACCACCGACCAGTTCGGCAACGCTGTTCGCAAGACTTTCGCATTGCCTGGCGCGAAAATGGAACGCGCCTGGTCATCGATTCGAGCCGACATGATCGAAACCGGCGACGTGCTACTGCCCGCTGTGGTCCCGGGCTTCGAACACCTTGTCCATCTTGCCGATGTGGCGATGCACATATTCACCGCCATGCCTCCCGGTCTCCAGAGCGCAGCAGTGGAGGCCGGACTCATCGGTATTGGCCTCTCCGGGGCGTTGATCGTCACCGGCAAGCTGGTTGAGGCATTTGGAGTCCTGCGTGGCTCGATGATGGGTGTCGCTGCGGCGAACTTCGCCTCTTTCGTCAGCGGCGGAGTGGGGGACCTGAGGGCTGCCGGTGCCCTTGCGATGAGTGGCGAGCTGGGTGGCTTCTCGATGGTCGGATCGGAGGCAGCCGGTGCCCTGATGGGAGGCCTCAAAAGAGCGCTGCCTCCCCTCGTTGCTGCAGCAGGGCTAGGGGACATCGTCCTAACAGCCACGCATGGCGATTGGGGCAAGGTCGGTGCTGAGGCTGGAGGAGCCGTTGTCGGTGGCATCGCAGGCGCCTTTGTAGGTAACCCGCTGTTGGGCGTCGGCTTGGGCGCGATCTTGGGTGGTCTTAGCGACGATCTCGCGAACTCACTCTTCGGAGGCTCGGACGACAAGCTAGCGAGCTTCCAGTCCGGGCTAAGCACCGATATGGATCGCTTGACAGGTGCCGCCAAGGTCCAGAAGGAAGCGTTTGAGGCCCTGGCAAATGCCGGCCACAAGGTGGCGGCAAGTCACCACAGGGTTCATGCGGCCGAGTCTCGCCTCGCAGCGGCGAAACGCGAGCTGAAAAACACCGAAGAGGAGTTCCGGGGCACCCGGCACCTATCCATATCCCAAGCCATCCAGCTTGCGCGCAAGGAAGAGAATGTTCGGGAGGCAGCGCGTCAGGTAGCCGTCGCCAAGCGCGCTGAGGAAACCGTCGAAAAACTCCAAGGCGTCCGGCGCAAGATCACCAAGCGCCAGCTTGAACAGACCGTAGAAGTCGAGAAGGGCGTCGCGGAACGGCGAGCTAAACAGATCGGCCCCCTCAAGCACCTGCTCCAGTACGAAGAAAACCAAGGTGCCTCGCGCAAGCGCATCATCGAAATCGGCAAGGTACTCCTCGCCGATATGGAAGCGCGCCAGAAGGCCTTGGCGAAGGTCAACCAGGCCGAGAGTGAAGCAGCCACCAAGATCTCTCCCCAGTTCGCGAAGCATCTCGAACAGCTCAAGTCGGCCGAGAAACAGTTCTCCGATGCGATGGCGAGGTCGACGAGGAACTTCGAACGGACGCATTCCCTCATGCAGGAAAGCGATCGCCTGTTTGGGGCTAATCGCCAGGCGGTTGGGCGAACCACCCAAAGCTACGAACACCTGAAGGGTGTCATGGGCCCGTTCCGGGCGGAATTCCATACGAAGCTCGGCTACGCGATGGCCGATGCCGAATCGTGGAGCAAAGCGACCAAACTCGGCGTCTCGGCGGTTGAAACGCGCTTTCATAACTTCGCCTCGAAGCTCGGGATCGCCAACGTCCACTTCGACGTCAAAGACCAAGCGCCGCAGAAACATCAGAAAGGCGGCTTCACGGTCCCCGGCAACTCGACCGGGGATCAGCATCCCTATCTAGTTCCCACCGGCTCGTTCGTCATGAACAGGGTCGCTTCGGCGGCGGCCGGATTGCAGAGCGGTGGGATGACGCCAGTGATGCTGGAGTCGAAAGAGACCGTCTTTTATCCGGATGCGGTCGCCCGCCATGGAGCCACGAACCTCGCAGCCTGGAACGCCCGCTTTCCTCGATTCCAGAAAGCACAAACTGGCGGTTCCATCGGCCCCGAACCGGTGATCGTTGGTCCGACCGGGCAATTGCAATCTGTGGGCCAAGCGGCCGTGCATGCCGTCTATCAAGGCGCCCAGAAGTACTTGTCTCAGCATCAACCCACCGGGCTAGCACTCCCCGGTGGAGGCGGTTCGGTCGTCGAGCAAATTGGCCGCGTCCTCTTCGCCAACGGCTTCAACAAGATCGGCGCCGCTGGCATCATCGGCAACGCTTACCGAGAGTCAGGTTGGAATCCGGCAGCGGTAGGGACGGGCGGTGGCGGACTCTGGGGCTTTACATCTGGCGCCATCTCACTTGCCGCCCTCCAGGCGGCGGCTGGTCGGGCGGGTGTCCCCTGGACTGATGTTCCTTTCCAGACCGGGTTCATGCTCCGTCACGGCGGCATGGGTCTTCGGAACGTGCTCAACCACGCCGGAAGCGCGGGCGACGCCGCCCGAATCTTCATGGAACAGTGGGAGCGCCCAGGAATCCCGGCGCTGGGGGAGCGCGAAGCAGCCGCTCGCAAGGCCCTGGCGATGGGTTACCAACAGGGCGGCCAGGTGAAGCCGGTAGGCAAAGCCCTTCGACACGAATTCAACGAGACCATACGTCGCATTTGGCCGAGGGCCGCGCCCTACTACGGGCATTCTGCGATGCCCACAACTATCGTGCTAGACCTTCCCCGCGGAACTGCTGGCGAGGCTGTGCATACCCGGCATGGCAAGGCAGCGGTCATAGACCGCAATGCGGCGCTTGGAATTGTTTCGGGCCACGAACCGGGGAACCCGGGCGCGCCTGCAGGGAAGGGGACTCTCCTGCATGAGTGGAGCCATGTCTTTCAGGTTCCCGGCCTGAAGACTTGGGAAGCTGAGGGCGGGGCTGAGGACTTCAAGCTCTGGGCAGGGCCGCAGATCTTTGGCGATACGGGAGCCTTTGGCTCCCGTACTAGGCGCTATTTTGACGATGCCCAAAAAGTTGCCCATGACAAGGGTTGGCCTTGGGTAAAGTACGGTCAGTTTGGTAGGACCCCTCAAGGCCAAGTTCATCGGCAGGAGGGCGGGCTGGTTCTCTCCCTCCAAAAAGGTGGCCCGACCGACGCAGTCCACTGGGCTATGCGTCATCTCGGCAGCACCGACCATTGGGGCTACCCGGGGGAGTGGTGCGGCGCGTTCCTAGCTGCGGACATGGAAGCGGTAGGACTCACTCCTCCATCCGGCTATCCCTCGGCGATCAATTGGGCCTCCTACGGCTCCCCGCTGGGCCGCTCACACATCCAGGCCGGGGCGATCCTGGATTACGGCAGCGCTCACGTGGCGATGGCAATCAGCTCCAGCGAGCAGATTCAGGGCAACAACAGCGAAGGAAAGGTCGGCACCTCCGGGATCGGCGGGGTCATCGGGGGTTCAAAACTGACGGCGGTCCGCTGGCCACCCTACGCCACGGGCCCTGGTGCTGGCTCCTCTCTAACCGAAAAAGTCCCCGGCATCTTCCATGGCGCCCACACGAAAGCCCTTTCGCTCAGCGGCGCGATCCCCAAGACGATCGGGGGCGTCAACCGCGAGATCGCCCGCCGGGAGAAAGAACTTCACATCTACCGTCGCGCCGCACAACTCGCAGGCGCCAAAGGAATGCCCAAGACCCAGCAGGCGATTCAGCACAACGTCACGGCGCTCGAAAAGCGGGTGAGCGAACTGCGCCGTGCGCTCCACAAGCTACGCCAGGAGGTCGCCAAGAAACGCATTTCAAAGCACCTGGGGCGTTCCCTCGGAACCGTCACTGGCTACGAGAAGCTCATCGAAGGCAAGGCTCGCACCTACAACCAGCTCAACGAATTCGCCAGCCAGACCGTGGACCTTGAGCCCCAGGAAGCCATCCTCTCAGCTGGGGCTACCGAAGCTCAGCGGGAGGCCGCCGAAAAGCTCTACGTCGCGAACCTGACCAGCTACATCGACTCTCAGGAGCGTCCTGCGTATCAGCGTGTCCTCGAAGCGGAGGCCGATTGGCGCAACACAATCCTGCGCGCCGAGATCTTCGGGTTTGGCAAGAACAAACCATCGGCCGCACACCTCGAGCATCGCTGGGAAAAGGGCATTCGCGGCGTCGATAGCGACATCGACGCCATCAACGCCTTCACCAAAAAGGTCTCCGACGAGAAGGGGCAGTGGAAGTCAGCCCACCCTAAAGAAGACTTTCCAAAATGGCTCAAAGCGGCTATCAAAAAAGACGAAGCCGAACGGGAACGGCTCCCAGTCCTCCGATTCCGCGATCGTGAACTGCGCAAAGTCCTCGGCGAAGCGCGGGGGGAGTTCTACCCAGGCGTCAAAGATCCGATTCAACCCCCGACGACCCCGCTTGCTGGAACCGGGACCTTTGAGTCTGACCTGGAAGACGTACAGGGCGTCCATTGGCCCGACCAGCATGCCCTCGGTGCCTCAATTCCGGGGATGCGCATCAAGGGGCATTTCGGCGGGGCGATCTGGGAGACGCAGGGAGCAATCGAAGAACTAGGGCTGAAGATCCAACAGGCCAGCGCGAACATCGGCGGGAGCGGTGGAGCCGGGACTGACGATTCCGAAGAAATAGCGCTCCTCAAGGAAGAACTGCTCCATGAACGTATGGGGAAGGGGCTTCGGCATATCGAGGAAGTCGTAAGCGGCGAAACTCCGAAGCCGAGCCAACTCGGCCTGCCCTATGCCGGCGCCTATGCATCTGGTGGTGTGGTTGGAGCACTCGTGGGGGAGAAGGGACCTGAGATCGCGGCCTTCCCAACGGGCACGCGAATCCACTCCGCGCGCGAGAGCGCCTCGATCCTCAAGCCCAACGTGAACGTCTACTTCTACGAGGGTGAGGGCATCGCGCAGGTGGAAGTTGACGGCCAACAGGTCGAAGCAATCGTCAACCGCATGGACCGGCGTTCCGCGCGTGGTGCGGCTCGCGGGATGGCAAGGGCAGGTTTCTAATGGCACTCCAGAACATCATCCTCGACCCATCTGAGGTCGCGATCGAAGGTCGCAAAGAACTTCCCCTTGAAGGCGGTGGAATCCGGATCTTCTACGAAGGCCTCGACTTCGGAGATCAGGAAGTCAAAGCGTTCATGGCTGAAGGGCGGTTCGGGTCGCGTCCCATCGATCACGACTGGCCGCAGCGGACGATCAAGATCCCGCTGGTCATACGGGCGTATGGGTCGGAAACCTTTGATGACATCCGGGTGAAACTCCAAGCCTGGACCTCAGCAGTTGCCAATGACGGGGGCGGCTGGCTGAAGCGCATACTTCCGTCTGGGCGCCACATCTTCGCGGACATAGTCGAAGCGAAACTTCACCTTAGCTCGGACTGGACTGCCGAAAATCGAAAAGTCGACCGCAGTGCAATGCTGGAACTTCAGGCGCTTGCTGACTTCTACGGGGATAAGAAAACGGGGCCCATACATGAATTTACTGGCGATGGCTCATGGACCGAACAAATCGAAGGCGACCTACCTGGACGAGTGGTTGATCTTGCCGTAGAAGACAAGTCAGGGAGTGACCAGTACGGGCTGATGTGGCATTTCCGCCGTGACGTGTCCAGTGAAGAAGAAGGTGCCTCTTGGGTTTTCGACGCCGAGGATCTCATGCCGATGGATCAGGCGAGTATTGCCAATTTGTCCGGGGCTAGCCCCGCTGGCAGTTCGACCAACAACATCGTCGAACATAAAGCACTAGGCACGGATTGGACTCCGATGCTGAGCTTGACTCGGTCTCCGAAAGTGCGAGCGGTCGGCGCCGCAGTGGCGGGCACAGGTGGGGTGACACCACCTCTCCCGACAGGGGTGCAGAAAGACGACATTCTCATCATGTACCTGGAGACCGAAAATCAAGCAGTCACGGCTCCAACTGGCTGGACGCAGGTCCACGCACCGAGCATCACCACCGGTACGCCAACGCGCCTCACGGTCCTATGGAAGCGCGCAGTCGCGGGCGAGGCGGCGCCGAACGTCCCCGACCCTGGCGACCACGTTATCGCCCGGATCATCGCGGTCAGCGGGTGCATCAAAACGGGCAACCCCTGGAACGTCACCGGCCAGGGCACCGAGGAAACCTCGGACACCAGCGTCGAATTCGTGAGCGTCACAACGACCGTCGACCAGTGCCTTGTGCTGCAGGCGGCCTCGACCGGCGTTGACGTTTCGAGCACCGCGCACGCTTCGGCTTGGGCCAACTCCAACCTTCAGGCCGTCACCGAGCGGATGGACAACTGGACCGCGGAAGGCGCTGGGGGCGGCTTCGCGGTGGCATCTGGGCTCAAGATCAAGGCGGGCGCCATTGGAGCGACAACAGCTACCGTCGGTACTGCAGCCCCCAAGGCCCAATCGACGATCGCTCTACGTCCCGCAGAAGGCGGCAATGCTCTTGAACTCACGGGCGTGTTCGATGTCTGGGCACGGGTGCGATCGACCAGCGGAAAATTGCCGTGGCTTCGCCTTCTTTCAGGCTTTGGTGACTTGGTCGGGATGGACGAACTTCAGCAGCGCCGGATACCTGGACTCAGCGCTTTTTTCATGCTTTATCTCGGCCAAGTGTCCTATCCGGCGCCTTCCTTCGGCCCCCAGCGCGGACAGGGTGTGATTCAAGCGCGAGGTGAAGATGGCGGCGAGATGGCACAGGTCGACCGCCTGTACTTCCAGAGCGTAGGTGACTCCTGTGGGGTGCTTAGCGCGCAGATGAGCCCGAGGGTGGGCGTAACCGGCTATGACGTACGCGATGAATTCGAAGGCGCCAAAGCTGTTCTGAACGAACGCTCAATCCCCGATGGTTCGGGGAAATGGGCGACAAGTGGGGCGACTGGCGATTTTGAAACCGATGGGGCGGGCTCTCTTATCCGGACCAAAACAGCAGATACGGCAAACCGAATCGCAACTCCGCCGGGAGGCCCTTATAAAGTCGTCGCTGCAAAACTCGAAGGCCTCGAATGGTCCGATGTACCCCACGAATCGGGGATTGGCACGGTCGACGGCGGTCTCCGCACGGGCCTTCATGCATTTGGCGCACATTTCTGCTTGGTTCACGAAGGCTTTGGTTCGGGGAAAGCCGGAGTTGCGCTAGACGAAGTCCAGTACATCGAAGCATGGACTCACACGCAGCCCCTGACTCTTCAAGCCGGCAAACGTTACTCCTTCACCATGCTTGCGGTTGGCGGTCACTATGTAGCGCTGTGGATAGATATCGAAGGCGTACCGGTTAGCGCACCCCTCGTCGTGCCTATATCGACGGCTGAAGGCAAAATTGAACTCCTAGATGAGTATGATGGCTATTCGACACCAGTGACCCGCAGATATGGGAGCTTTCGGCGATGGGTGCCTCCGCTTGACGCGGTGATCTACGCGAACCGCGACTGCCACCTCAGCGAGCGCGGGATGTTTAGGTCTACCAACGATGGCAGTGGTTATGGTGCGGTGAATAGACCAGGTGCCGACCTACCCCGTATTCCAGTGTCTGGGCCGAAAGAAGCTCCGGTTGAGATTGCGCTTAAGACAAGTCGAGGTGACTTTAGCGAAGCACCTGACGGAGGCCTCGATAAATTCGCCGCGCAGCACACATACCAGCCTTGCTGGTCATCGGTGCCTACGAGCTAGCAGGGTGCCGTGGTGAAAAGCTGCGTAGCCTGGCTTTCAGGCTAAGGGTTTCTTGGGGCAGTTTACTTCAACGCGATGGAGGGCTCCGAGGATCTGACGCCGCATTCGATGGGGGATGGCATTGCGGCCTCGATGATGCCTGAGGAACCGAAATGCAATGGCTTCCCGCTGTTCGAGCAGATGTTCGCTCCCCCCACACCTTTGGAATGCGGTAGGTATAGCGATCCTGCCGTGGCGCTCGACCCATACTTCCTTCCAAAAGGTCTGGGCGCAGACTTCATTCCTAATGGCTTCCGTGAAGCCTTCCAAGCACGATGCTTGGGGTTCGGAGCCTTCGACCCGCGATAGGTATATGAGATAGAGGCAGGGTGTTTCGAGCATCCCTGCGGGCCATAGCCTGTATCGAAGATGGAGATGCATAGTCAGCGGTTGCATGCCGTTGCCGTCGACCACCGGTTCACTCATCCAAGCAACATGCAGTGGCGGATTATGTCGCTCGAACCGAGTGCCCCTGAGTTGGTCGAGATACCACGAAGTGGGGGTTTGTCGGTTCCAGAATTCCGTGATCGTCGGTAGCTTCCCGCATGGACTCGGAAGAAGGCGAAGGTGGCCTGCACCGAAGACGACCTGAGGCGCTCGGGCCAACAGAGCAAAGCGCCCTCCGCATGGTGGCATTGTCCCTTTCTGACCGCCTAGAGGTACTTCGTATTCCCACGCAGTCTGCTCATCCGCGTTTTCGCATTCATTTGGTTCGGCGAGCGCTTTCACAATCACGTCGCCACCACGGGATGCGACTGCTTCGGTAATACCGGCGCTCGCCGGGGTCGCACCGATGAGGAGCATGGTGATCGCGAGGAGAACCCATTTCACGGCCGCAAAACCCTAGCGCGTACCGAAACGCCCGGCAACATCGGAGGGTCGTCCAGTGCCTGAAATCAACCGTATCCGGGTCAATGAGCGGCCGCCTATGCGCCAATACCTCCTTGCCACGACGCCGGGCGGCCGGACCATCCGCTGGGGCGAGGATGAGGCCTCGCCGGAGAACATCTTCGAAGATCTCGAGTACTCCTCCACTGCCCCAGGAGGTCCCAAGGAGCTGAGCTGCAAGCTCCCGCGCAAGGCGGGCGTCGACTACTCGGATATGAAGATGGGCACGCGGATCGAGGTCTTCGGTGCTGGACAACGCAAGCTCGCCGAATACCGGCTGGAGCGCACCCCGCGAACCTCGGGCGACTATCTAGTCATCGAGCCGGCGGCAGTGGGCTACCAGGCGCTTCTCACCGACCAAGAGGAAGTGCTGGAGATCTTGATCGACTCCGATGTCAGCGGGTGGACCGACGTGTCGGCGCAACACAGGTCAGACGCGGTGAAATCCGGCTATCCGATCGTGGCCTCCGCATCAACGGGGTTTGGAGACAAAGGTGAAGTGCCCGCGAGCATCGTTTTCGACTTCACGAACGTCTCCATGGAAGAAGGCCGCAACGAGAATGCTGAGTACTCCTACTACGGCGGTGGAGTGGACATCGGCCCGATCCTCTCGGGGTTCCAAGTTCTCACTGGCTCGAAAGCAAATGCTTCATGGAACGATATTTTGCGTGCGTCAACCGATGACGTCCTCAGCAAATACGTAGATGGCACCGACCTCAACGCGACGAGCCTATCGGCGGGTGCGTTCACTGAACTGAATCCCCCTGAACCAGGCTACAAGTACGCCTTTGTGCTCAGCACATGGACTGGCACTGGTAGCGGAGTAAACATGTCCGACATGCGGGCCTGGACGACCCCGAAGGTCTTGGGTCGCCATGGCCTGCCTCTGTATGGAACGTGGCCTGAAATAGGAGTCCTTGCCTCTGATGTCATCGCCTACCTGCTTGCCAAGTATGTCCCCGGTCTCCAATACACGACTGGGGCCTATGGGTCGATCAAGCCGTCGTCCTTCGTTATCCCCCACCTGGCCTTCAAAGACCAGCCGGTGACCGTGCAGGAAATGATCACCCAGGCCGTCCGCTTTGAGCTGCTCGAATGGGGCGTATGGCCGGGGCAGTTCGGCCCCACCTTCTGTCTCAACCCCCGCGGCCAACGGGAAGGCCGGAAGCGTTGGCGGACGCGGATTAGGCCAGCGAAGTTCGAAGAAACCGGCCAGCAGATGGATCAAGTCTGGAATCGCGTTGTCGTCTCCTACAACGATGTCGATGGCACCTCACGGGTGCTCGGTCCTCCCGGCTCGGGCTTCAGGGCGACCGACCCTCGCTGTGAAGACACAGACCCCTTGAACCCGATCAACGAAACGGGCGAAGCACGCACCAAGCACATCGCACTCAACGAGCCCCACACCCAAGAAGGAGCGGCAGAAGTAGCGCAGCGGTTCCTCGAACAGGCCAAGCTTCTGGATGGCTCTGGGCAAATGACCCTCACGGGCTTTGTAGAAGACGAGCACGGCATCGAATGGCCCTATTACTGCGTCGAAGCAGGGGACGAAATCGAACCGCTGGATGCCTCGATAAAGGGCTATCGCTACATCGTTGAAGCGAACCGATCGCGGTCGTCGCGGTCGTCTCGAATCAGCATCGACGCGCCGCCCGATGGCTATGCGGAGATGCTTGAACGCCTAGGTGCCCGTGAGGCCGCCGGTGGCTTCTCTTGACCCCAACTCCAAAGTGAGGACCGTTGACCCCTGACGATCGAGAGTTCGGAATCCTCATCGGCAAGGTCGACGCGCTCACCGAGCAGGTCGCCGAATTGCGCCGGACAAACTCTGCCGAGCACGCTGCCAACGGGGAACGCCTTGAGCGGCTAGAGGCCTCCCTACGCGAACCGCTGAAGGACCATGAGCAGCGGATCGATTCGCTGGAGACCACCAGGGACGAAGGCAAAGGAGCCGCGAGGCTCGTGAAGGTCGGCCAGGGGGCCTTCGCCCTCGCCCTCGTGTTCTTGACCTACCTAGCCACGAAGGGCGGTGTGGGATGAGGAATGCATTCCAACGACAGCTAGCAGCGCTGGGGTGGAGGGCGGCAGGCTTTGCGGGCGCTGCTTTTGTCGTTCTGGTCGGCGCGTTCCTCTGGGGCTCCGGTATCGAAAGCCGGGTGAGCCGTGCCGAGCGGGACCATCATCGCGACCACCGCCTCATCGTCCGGCTGGCGCAGGGTAAGCCGCTTCACCCGCATCACCGTGACATCAAAATCTCATCCAAGGAAGTCCAAAACTTGGAACAGCAGGCAGGTGAAGAGGTAGCTACGGAAGCTCCAAACCACGGCGAGCACCACGCCGGTCAGCAGGAAGTGCGAGGCCACGAACCCAAAGCGCCGCACCCGCAGCACTCGAAGCTGCCGAGCGCTCCGAAACAGAAGCCGACCAAATCGACGCCGCCGGCACCCGTGGCGTTTGAATCGACCACGAGTTCGAGCCCACCACTCGAAGAGGCTGGCAACTCCGGTGAGACACCCGCGGCAGAAAACAGCGATGGCCTCAAAGCTTGCGTGAACGTCGCAGTAAGTGCCTGCCTGAACGCAGGACTTACCGAAGCACCCTGAATCCTCTCGCCGCCTGAGCGGCATCTATATCTATGAAGGGAGGGCCGCTCTGTGGCCCATCACCATTACCGCGACCCGCGGCTCAACCGTCTGCGGTTACGCATCCACGCCAACCGCGAGGGCCGTGCCCGTGGCTACAAGCGACGGATCGCCTACCTGCAGCTTCGAATCGGGAAGGTGGTCGAGCGCCGGCACGGCCTGAGCCACATCGTCATCCTCGATGGCGCTCCATGCGCGCTCGGGCAGAAGCTGTTTTTGCTCGACTGCAGGCGCCACGGTGGCTGGCAAGGAGTTCTGGTCTCTGGCGACCGCCGCGAAAATTCGCGCACGCGGCGCCTCCTGCATCGGCTCGGCCTACACACGCAGACGGAGCTGATCGCGCTCGGCTACCCGGCGAACCCGATCACCCTCTCCTCGCACTGCGGCTACTCGGATGGGGTCAGCGAGCCTTCCGTTGGGCGGGAAAAGCGCTTCTCCCATGACGAGCTCTGGATGCTCGGCATGGATGTCACGCTTTGGGATGCCCTGCTGGTCGCTGCTCGACGCCTGCGCTATTCGCTTGTGCAGCCCTACCCGGCTAGCAACGAGGAACATCACGTCAACCTTAGGAAGGATCCTAAGCACCGTCTCATTGAGCGGGGGCTGGTGTGAAGCGGCGTTGGTCGATCCTTTGGGCGGCTCGCTTTATCGCTCGTTGGGAGGGTTTCCTCGGATATGCCTACTGGGACAGCCTCGGTGGCGTGTGGACGATCGGCTACGGTCACACGCCTGCGCAGCCCGGAGAACGTTGGAGCCGAGCGAAGGCGCTGCGCGTCCTTGGCGGCGACTGTCGCTCTGCGGCGCACGCCGTTGACAAACTCGTCAAGCACCGGCTGACGGTTCGCCAGCGGATCGCGCTCATCAGCTTCATCTTCAACCTTGGTCCTGGGGTCCTGCCTCACTCGGATCTGCTCAAGGCATTGAACCGGGGCGAATTCCATCGTGCTGCTCGAGAGCTACTCGACTACGACCACGCAGGTGGGCAGCGTGTGCTCGGTTTGACGCGACGCCGGAGATCAGAGGCCTGGCTGCTCACTCACCCGCGGAAGCGGCCGCCCGAGAGACCGACGCCGACGCACCACAAGGCGCATCGCCGCGCTCGTTGATCTCGGTCTCGTCACCGACCGAACCCTCCGGCTCGAAAGGAGCTTTCATTGAAGCTTGGAAAGAAGCCATTCGTCTCCGACGAGCGTGACCTGAAGCTCGCCAACTACTACGACCACACGGAGAGTCCGCGGTTGCCGACCGCGCATGGACACGCCGATCTGGTCAAAGAGTGGGGGATGCTCGGCAACGACGAGGTTGGCGACTGCGTGCTCGCCGGCGCCGCGCATGAGACGCTACTTCTGGGCGCTGAGGGTGGCCACCATCCTGCCTTTACTGACGAGACGGTCCTCGGCGACTACTCGGCTCTGACCGGCTATGTGTCTGGCGACCCATCGACCGACCAGGGAACCGACGTCCGAGATGCCGCCCGCTACCGCAAGCACACGGGGATCGAGGATGCGGACGGGCGCCGGCACCGCATCGGCGCCTACGTTTGGCTTGAGCCTGGCAACGTCAACCAACTGCTCCACGCCCTCTACGTCTTCGGGACCGTCGGCGTCGGATATGAACTTCCGCGATCCGCCGAGGAGCAGTTCGCTGAGGCGAAGCCTTGGACTGTGGTCGATGACTCACCGATCGCCGGCGGCCACTACGTGCCCGCTGTTGGCTACGAACCCGGCGAATACACCGATCAGGGAGTCAACACTTTCATCGGGTCGGTGACCTGGGGGAGGGTCGTCTCGATTACTTCCGAGTTCTACGAGAAGTACTGCACCGAGGCCCTTGTCTATGTGAGCGCATCAGCGCTCGGCCCTGACGGCAAGACCCCGGAGGGACTCGACAAGGCCGCTCTGCTCGCCGATCTCAAAGCGCTCGCCTGAGCGCGCAATTCATCCCGCTCGCGGTTTTGGCGAGCTACAGAAAGGAAGGCATCGAATGCCGCTCATTACCGTTCCGGCCAGCCGGAAGGTCGTCGCTACGTTCGTGGTTGCTGGCGTCCTCGCCCTGCTCCGAACCGTTGGAGTCATCGAACCGCCCGCCGATCTCACTGCATGGATCATCGCCGGCGCCGGCCTCTTCGCGGGAGCAGCCGTTGGAGAGGGCTCCAAGTACGTGAACTTCTTCCTTGAAGCCCGCAAGCTGCCGTTCCGCGTCGAGGACGAGGCGTAGGGTGCTTCGTCGGGCCCTTCTCCTCGCTGCTGCGGTCTTTGTCCTTCTCGGGGCGACGGCTGCAGCAGCGACTTCGACCGACCAGAAGCAGAACGAACGGATCACCGCCCTGGTGACCCGAGTCAACGGTCTCGAAGCACGGATCGTCTTGCTCGAAAACCGGGCTGCGGTTCCCGGTCCAGCCGGCCCGCAAGGTCCCCCAGGGCCACAAGGCCCAACTGGTCCCGAAGGGCCGGCAGGTCCTCCCGGACCAGAAGGCCCAGTCGGTCCGCAAGGACCGCAAGGTCCGCAGGGCATTCCCGGACCTCCGGGCGAATCGATCATCGAACCACCTCCGGTCTTCCCGCTCGAAGAACCGCAGCCTGAACCCGAACAGGAAAAACCGGCTGCGGGGTGCAGCTCGACCGTCTCCTCTGGATCTGCGGCAGAAGCAGCAGTGACGTCGGCCTCGAGCGGATCGGTGATCTGCCTGGCCGATGGCTCCTACGGCGGCCTCACCCTGAAAGCGTCCAAGCCGGTGGCGCTCCAAGCCGCCCATCCCGGCGCGGCGACGATCGGCGCCACCACCCTCGAAGGCACCGATCTCACCCTGGCCCGCTTCAAGGTCAACGGCGAAGTCAGTGTCAAGCCCGGGTCGAAGCGGATCTCGATCGAGCACAACCGAATCACGGGCGGCTACATGGGAGTCAACGCTTGCCCTTCGACCACCACGACCTGCGACGACGAGAGGATCGTCGGCAACCAGTTCGTCGGCCCGTTCGGTGAGGACGCGATCAGGGCCAACCGCTACCACGACGGCAACGGAGACGGGGTGGGTCTGCTCGTAGAAGGCAACGAGTTCACCCAGATCCGCGAGAACGGGAACCACTCGGATTGCCTACAGACGGTTTGGCCGGGCGATCACCTGGTCTACCGCCGCAACTACCTGCACGACAACCGCTGCCAGGGGTTCTTCATCAAGGACCAGAACCTCGCAGGCCCTGAAGCCAAGGTGGAAGGCATCCGCTTCGAAGACAACCTGTTCCTACGAAACCACGAACCGTGCGGCGCCCCGGCGACCAGCTGCGGCCAGCCCATCTACGTGCACATCTTCGGCCCCTACTCGGGCCTGAAGGTCTCCCACAACACGGTCTGGGGCGACGGGTCGGACTCGATCCTTGCCCTGCGTGAAGGGATCGCCTCGGACACGGTGATCGACTCGAACGCGATCTACCGGTTCTGGACCGACTCCAATGCATCGGGAGCGACGTTCACGAACAACACGCTGTGCACGATCGAAGGCACCTGGCCCTCGTCTCGGCCGGGCACGACCACCGAATGCAAACCGTCGTTCCGGGGTACGGCTGCTGACGACTACCGGCTTGCTTCTGGGCGTGGGGTGGACTGGGCACCGGCTGAAGTGCACTTCGGGCCGTGAGCCTCGAGCGGGCCACGCTCTCCATCCCCGGCACCCCCAAGTCCTTCAACCAGATCGGCTACCGATCGCACTGGGCGATTGGTCAGCGAGAGAAGCAGACATGGCAGGGCTGGCTCGCTGTGGCGATGATGGAGCAGAAGGTTCCCCGCCGGATGAAGCAGGTGACGGCCACGGCGACCCTGCGGTTCAAGCAGCGTCGGCGGAGGGACTCCGGGAACTTTCGCGTCGTCCTCGAGAAGGCGCTTGGCGACGCCTTGGTCGAAGGCGGATGGCTTCCCGACGACACATCGGACCTCTACCTCTTCGGAGCGGTCGAGCTACTCGCCCCAGTGCAGAGACCGGAGACGATTGTGGTCTTGGACTACGAGCGGTAAAGACGAAGCGAGTTTGCAGTAAGAGCGGCGGCATCTTCCTGCTGGAGCCGTCGGCCGCTCGCGGCGGCTTCTCGGATGAACCGAAGCTGCCTTTCGGTTGGCCGGAAGTCCCGGCCGTCCTCTAGTTTCAGGCTCTCGGTCAAGAACTCCTCGCCGCTTACCGGCTTGTCTGGGATGGGGCCGTGAGCCATCAGTTGAGCCCCATCTTCCAAAGCATCTCGCGCGTCTCGACAAACTGGGCGTCGGGAGAGCGGTCAAGATTGGCGCCGGGGTAGGCGCGCTCGTAGTAGCGGATCTCTGCAAGCTCTTGTTCGCCGCGTTCAACTCGACCTTTCGGCTCGGGAGCAGCACCAAGGACGTGCGGCGGAACTTTGAGGCCGTCTATGTGGAGGACCGTGGGCATCAGCGAAGGGCGCGGTATTTCTGCGTGACTTCTGCATCGGGACACGGGCGAGAGCGCTCAAGTCTGTATTCGGCGACTTCGTCGCGGCGGAGCGCAGGCGGACCAGTCGGAACGGTGTAGGCCACAACCGGATTGACTGGCGCCGGGAGTCTCAGGACCGGGCCGATGATGCTCTCGCGCCGCCCGTCAAGCGCGCGCCGCCAACCAACTGCGCCTGCTGCTGCTCCAAGAGCGCTGCGTCAGCGGCGTATAGGTCGGGCCGTTCGAGCAGCTTGCGAGTCACCTGCCAGATCTCTCTCGGTTCCATGAACTCGTACGGCCTCACCGCCCCACTGTAGCGCCCCTCTTCTCGGTAAAGCCGCGGTCAGTGCGGCTCCCCTGAAAGCAACCGGAAGGAATCATCCGACTCCGGACCACCCTGATATCAGGGGCTCTCGTCGTGCTCTACCTGCTGCTGTTCGCGAGCCCGACGACTGCCCTGCGTCCCAGTACCACCATCGACCCCTGCATCCTCTATTCGGACTCACCTGCTTCGGTTCGCTCGTTCGTCGAGGAGGTCTGGAGCCCTGATCGTTGGCGCCGCGGTGATCCGCCGGCGAAGACGATCCGAGCCTGGAGGCACAAGCAGCACTGTCTTCCTCCTGGATGGCAACGAGCACTGAAGAAGAGGTGGCGGGAGCTGCAGGCCGCGTTCTTCGATCGCCGTCGGGCCGAGCTTCGGCGCCGGCGCGTCACGCCCTTCTGCTCAAACGGCACCTGCTACGCGCTTCCGGTCCCCCTAGTGATCTGCGAGAGCGGGGGCAACTACAGCTTCACGTACGGGGCCTATTCGATCTTGGATGCGGCTTGGCGAGCATGGGGCGGCAAGACCGCTCACGCCGGTGAAGCGTCCAAGCGCGAACAGGACCTCATCGCCCACTACGGCTACAGCCGCTACGGCGAGAGCCCGTGGGAATGCAAAGGCGATGGCTCTACGGGCTGGCCGTAGACTGCGCCGCGATAACTGAACTCTGTGACTGACCCCCGTTGCCCCTGGTTGGGCGGCGGGGGTTTCTTCGTTCTGGGGCGGTCGTCTTTAGGAACGGATAGGGTGCCGCGCCGATAGGGATGGCATCGACCAATAAGGAAATTAAGGAGCTCATTCGGGAGGCCGAAAGGCAGGGCTGGAGGGTCTCGAAGACGAAAAAGGGGCACATACGCTTCTTCGCTCCAGACGGCGAAACGATCTTGACGGCACCGGGTACTCCAAGTGAGCATCGGTGGCTTAACAACCTGCTCCCGCAGCTGAGGCGCTACGGTTTCGTATGGAAGGGAAGGTGATCGCAGCATGAACGATTCGATTTACCAGGCTTGGCATCGCGAACTTGGCCATGCTGAATACCGCTTGTCGATCACGATGGAAGGCTACGGAGCTGACGAGGACGCCGCCGAGGCATTTCTCTGCGGCTTCGAGCAGGAGCACCCAGAGGTCGGGGCGGTGATCTCGCAGAACAGCGCGGAGGACACGATCACGGCGATCTTCTCGCTCAGCGCCAACAGTGACCTGCATGCACTGAAGCTGGGTGCTGCGATTTGGGTCGAGGCGGGCGTGGCCTCCGGCTTGGTGCCCAAAGACGTCATTCGGACCGAGACGGAGCTGGTGAATGGCGAGCGCGAGCAGGCAGAGCATCAGTCGGCCGTGCTCGCCTAGCCCAACCTCAGAACACTTAGCGACTTATTGCCCTCGCCTCGGCGGGGGCTTTTCTTTTGCCCGGCGCCGGTCAGCGCCGTAACAGCGAACCACGCCGTGTATCTGATCCACTTCGGCGAGAGGCTATGGCTATTCCGCCCCGTGGCGGATTGGCTTCACGGGGATGGGAGAGGCAGGGGACCTACAGCGCCGGCTCGGCGAAGCGATCAAGAAACGGCGCGAACGAGACGCCGTCTCGCAGGAGAGCCTGGCCGCGAAGGCTGACCTCCATCCGACCTTCCTCTCTGAACTGGAGAACGGCCATAAGGATTTGCGGCTCTCGACGCTCTGCAAGGTCGCAGACGGGCTCGGCATCTCGGTGCTCGAGCTGATCGGCCTCGCTGAACGCACATAGGACTTCGGTGATCGGCTAAGGTCCAGAGCGAGCTTCGGTCACTCCCTCGACCGTCGCACCAGCTCGATGACTGGAAGAAGACGCCCCTCGGCTATCCGCTGGCCGAGGGGCGTTTTGTCGTCATAGGTCCCGCAGCTTCTTCGGGAGCCGGGGCAACTTGCGTTCTCTGTAGGCCTGCTCGATCGCCTTGGCCAACTGCTTCAGTTCGTACTCGGCCCCCTCGCCGGCAGGGTGGACCGTGAAGCTGTCCAGCTCTTTCAGCGCCCGGATTACTTCCTCGCTGAGCTCGAGGCTTGGGTTGATCTCGCGGATGAAGCGGATCAGAAACCTGTTGCAGGCCGCTTTGTACCGACTGGCTTCCTGAACACCCATGAGGATCGTCAGCCGTAGGGCTTGGTGCAGGTAGACATAGCCGCTTTCCGAGGCCCCTTGCCAGGCGAAGGGCAGACTTTCCTCCTCGAGGGCTTGGTCGAGGTCTACGTAGATCTGTCGGTTGCCGGCTTCTCCCATGCGAACGCATGTTCGATCTCAAGGGCTCTGAGGTCAAGCGGTACGCCCGCGGTCTACGGCCTGCTGGCCCTATGAGCCAAGAAGCGCAACCGTTCCCTGCTAGGGAGTAGGGGGAAGGCGCCGGGATCTTGATGCCCGTCATGCCCGACGTCGACCCCCTTAAGAGACTGAGAGAGATCGCGAAGCTGGAACGCGAAGTCGAGGGGCTGCGCCCGGAACGCAACCGCCTCATGGGAGAGGCTGCCGGCGAAGGCCACTCCCGGCAGACGATCGCCGACGCGGCTGACAAGTCAAAGACCCACGTCAAGGACATCCTCAGGGAGGTCCTGGCCAAATAGATGGGTAGGTGGCCTACCCCCTTTTAGGCCATCGGGCTTCGCTCTTCCGGTACGGTCGCGGACCTTATGGCGGAGCAATCAGCCCTGAGCGCCTACGAGCAGATGGCGCCGTTCTACGATGACTTCACGGCGCACCACGACTACAGGTCCCTGACCGTTGATTTGCTCGACATACTTGGGCGCTGGGGGTTGCGGGGCGATCGACTGCTCGACGTAGGCTGCGGCACAGGAAACAGCTTCATGGAGATGTTGTCCGGTGGCTGGAAAGTGACGGCGTGTGACATCTCGCCTTTGATGTTGGCGAAAGCCCGGGCAAAGTCGCCCGCGTCAGTTCGATTGGAGGTCGCCGACATGCGCGAACTCCCCGCGCTCGGGGAGTTCGACCTGATCTGGGCGCTCGATGACGCAGTGAATTACCTGCTGAGCCTCGAGGAACTCGTGTCGACACTGACGGCGATGCGAGCCAACCTTGCCCCTGCGGGTCTCCTGCTCTTCGATGTCAACGAGCTCCTGATGTATCGGACCTTCTTCGCCGAAGAGAGCACGACGGAGTTCGACGGGCGGCGCGTAACGTGGCGCGGCCTCACCGCACGAGATGTGGCACCAGGCTCGATCTGCGAAGCTGAGGGGATAGCTGGCGCTCACGTCGCCCGCCATCAGCAGCGGCACTTCCCGGAAGCGACAGTGCTGCAAGCGCTGGATCGCGCTGGCTTGCAATGTCTCGCCGTCTATGGCTCCCATGATGGGGGCCTAGAGCAGCCGCTTGACCAATCGGCGCACACCAAGGCCGTCTACGTCGCGCGAACTGGAACGGGTAATGGGTAGCGGACCGGCCCGCCAGATTTGCCGGCAAAGGCCAGTCCGCCACGCTCCACTAGCGGAACTTGCCGATCTGAACGTGCGGAGCTACTGGCGAAATTGGCGCGATCGTCACTGGGCATCACCTCCTCTCGTCGTCGAAGGAAGCTGCACAGAAAGGACCTTTGCAGCGGTGGAGGATGTTCCACCGGTAAAGGAACGTTGAATCGCCAGCCGGTCAGCAAGATTCGTTTAGCATGAAAACCCTTGAGCCTGAGTTAGAGGAGAGGAGTCTGGGCCACATGCCGACGAAGGCGCAACGAGAACAACGCGAGGCCAACCGCAATAAGGCAATGGGGCATGCCATCCGAGCCGCTGCATTTCGAGTGATCCGAGACGCGCCGGCTAGCCCTTCTGATGTCGCCAAGGAGATCGGCGAGTCAACGCAGAGCGTGAGCTTCCACATGAAACAACTCGTGAAGCTCGGCTGCGCTGAACTCATCGAGCAGCGGATCGTCGGAGGCAACGTCAAGAACATCTACAAGGCGACAGAGCCGTTCATGATCGAGACGGAGGAGTGGGAAGAACTGGCCCCTGAGGTCAAGGACGCTCGAGCACGGGACTTTGCCCAGGCTCATGTCGACGATCTAGTCCTCTGGGCCAGGACTCACGGCGGGAAGGATAAGTTCTTTCACCTCACCGGCAATCACTATTCGTTGGACGAGCAAGGGCGCGATCGGATCATGGAGATCGCGGAAGAAGCCCGGCTCGCCTCCGAGGAGGAGGCCGCAGCGGCAGCCCAGCGAATCGCTGATGGTGCTGACTCGATGCGCGTTGCCACCATGATCGGTGTAATCGAGGTCCCGGCTACCAAGTAAAGCTTGCTTGAACGGTATCCGCTTGACACCTCGGTGAGTACTCCGAAAAGCTGCGGCCATGCAGAACGGGGAGGGGAGGCGGCCGAATGTTATTGTCTACGTCTGGTGATCACGTGAGCGGGTTGGTCAGGGAGAAGGAACGAGCGATGACGATCGCCTATACGTCTCTGTGGCAACTCCGCGAACTCGACCCCGATGAGGAGCCAACGCAACTCAGGATTGCTCGGATTGAGCTTGGTCGTCGTCTAGGTCGGGCGGACGTATCCGAAGCTCGCCCCCTGGCTCGCCGGAGTCGTCCGGCGGCTGAGGCCACGCAGGCGACCCAGGCTCGGGCTGATCGCCACCTTCGAGCCGTCGCCATGCCTGCACCATCGCCGGCAACTGGCTGAAATCGACTGAGAAGAACTCATGTGGCAGACCGGTTGCCTCCTGAACGAGCCTAACCGCCTTCTCGCGTTTGCTGGCCCGTAGACGGAACCGCTTCTCGCTTCCAAACTCACCGTGCTCCCAGAGCCGCAGGTCGTGGCGGTCGACTTTAAGGCGCTTTGCAAACTCCTCACCGGATTCTCGGAGATAGCCACGACCAGCGCTGAGGCGCCTGCCGAGCTCTGAATCCGAAATTGGCTCGCCCATATCGGGGCGGACCATAGCCGCTCTTTCGTGCCTAGGGCGCGAACGATTTCCCTGCTCTTTCCGAGAAGTAGCAACAAATTGACAGAACTTCTATCAATCTGGTATAACTTCGTCCACGATGAGCAAGCAAGCAGAGCTGACTCAAGTTGGTGCCCAGATCGATGGCGACCTCTTGGCCCTTCTAGACGCGAGGTGCGAACGAGAGGGACGCAAGCGTGCCCAAGGGATTCGCCAAGCGATCAAGGCTTGGGCCGAGCCAACAGAGGACCGCCAGTCCCCAGCTGACCAAAAGGCAGCCGCCTGATGGCTGGGCGCGATCTCGTCAGCGAGTACTTCAACGAGCCGATCCTCTATGGCGGCCTGATCTGCACCCGAGCAGAGGCGATCGCCGACATGGAAGTGCAGGGCATGAGCAAGCGCTGCATCGACCGCTGGATGTTCGGTGCTGAAACTGCGCCTGATCCCGCGATCCTGGTCGTTGACGAGGGCGATAACTGCAGCGCCTGGGAGCCCATCGGTGTCACGCCCGCTGCTCGCGGCGAGGGCAAGAGCGAAAGCATCGCCCACTACTTCGAAGCGGTAGGTGCCTGATGCACCGCCCGACCTACTTCCGGCGCCCCGGTGGCCTCATGCGCTGCTGCCTCGACTCCCTGGACTCCCACATGGTCACCAGGATGGCCGCGGGGGAAGGGCCTCCAGAGGACGGGGATACCAATACGACCCAGTGCTGCCAGATGCCTCTCGTGCATCGAGATGGTGCTTGGGAGTGGGCGAAGCCGAGGAAGGCACCTTGGAGTGACCCGCTCGGAGGGGCTGAGGAGCAGGTAGCCCAGGCACGTGCTGAACAAGAGGCGCGGGTCGAGGAGGTCGCTCGATGACCACCGCCACCCACACCCCCTCGGACCCCTACATGCAGCCGATGGGGCGACCCGCAGGGCACATGTACCACGTCCCCTGCAAGGACTCGGAACAGCGGGCCTTCTTCCTCAGGTGCCTTGAGCGCGATTTCCGGGGATGCGAAGAAGCTGCCGGGGGCGGTGCCGTATGACGGTGGCCACCCGCACCCCCTTCGTCGTAGAACGGGTTGACCTCCGTGAACCGGATCTGACTGAGACGTGGGAGGTAGAGAGCGTCGAGGATGCGGCCGCTCAGTTCGAGTCCGAGGCCTCGCCGCAGAACTGGGCGCTCGAGGACATCGAGGCTGAACTTGCCGAGCGAGGCGAGCTGCGGACCTGTGATGACGACGCGCGCTTCGAATTCGTAGCCAAGCGTCGGGATGTTGCGGGGTGGGTTCGTTGAGCGCGGGGATCTTGCAAGACGAGCAGGTGCGACGTGCGAACGAAGCAGCGGGCCACGCGCTCTGCGGTCACTGCAACGGCACCGGCAACGAGTTGTACGCGATGTACCGGGCCTGCCCCGAGTGCGGCGGGAGCGGTGTCGCTGCGCGCCACGGCGAGCGGTGCGCGCTGGCTCGCTGGCTGATCCTCTGGCGTGAGCGCAAGGCCCGCGAGCGCGCTCTGCGCAAGCGTCGCCGGGTCGAACTCGACTGGGCGGCACCCCGAGTTGCGCTCGCGATGGCCCTCGGCTTCGGCCCGGACGCTGACGGTCAAGCGCAGTGGGAGGTCGTCAGCCGTATTCGCTGGGCTGCCTCTCACTACCTCTGCATCGGTAGCTGGTTCTGGAACGGCAAGGACGACTGCCACCGATGCGGCGCTCAGCCGGTCGATGTTGACTTCTGCATGCGCCGGGTTGGCTTTCGCCGCGCCGAGTGCATCGACCACGAGATGTGCAGCGAAGCTGTTGCGGAGGCCACCCAGTGACCGCCCGCCAGAAAGAGGCACGTGAGCGAATGGCGGGCGAGCTTCAGCAGCTTGGCCTTTACCTGACCAGCTCGTTCGTGCGATCCGGTCGAGATTCGATGGCCCAAGGATTTGAGCACGTACTAAAGCGCGTGCCTCGCTTCGAGGCGTCGGTCGAAAAGTACGAACACGAGTGGTCGATCGAGCAATGGGGCGTCGGCACGGTCGGCTACGGCACCCTCCGTCGTCTTCGCCGCTACACCGCTGATCTGCGCGCCTTCGTCTGCCGCTGGCAGGGGGCTGAACTGTGACCGCCCGCCAGCGCAGAGACTCCCGCCGGGTAGCGGTGGGGGAGCAGGTAGAAGATCGGCGGCGCGCTTGCCAAGGCTGCGGCGCTGACCTAACTGGCGCACACGGAAAGCGCAAGTGGTGCTCCGAGCGCTGCCGAAAGGTGAACAGCTACGGCGGCAAGTGCGAAACGTGTGGGGCGCCCACAGACCCGAGCCAGGGTCCGGGTAAGGCCCCAAAGCACTGCAAGGAATGCGCCCCAGCGGCAAACGCGAAGTGGCCCCCCGAGCGCATCCTCCAGAAGATCCGCGAGTGGGCCGACTTGTACGGCGACCCGCCAGGTTGCATGGACTGGAATCCCACTCTGGCGGCCAACAAGGGCGCGGCCGACCTCGCCACGATTCGGGAGCGCTTTGAGTCCGGCGATTGGCCCTGGTACGGGTCTGTCACCTACAACTGGCCCACCTGGAACGACGCCATTCGTGCCGCTGGCCTTCAACCGCGTGAGGCGGGCAAAGGGCGAAAGGTGTTCGCGTGAATCGACCCGCGCGCATAGACGTAGTGGCCCTCAGCAAGGAGATCGCAGACCGCCGCTGGGCGCGCATCTCACCGCTCCTCAAAGAGGCCAAGGCAGGCAACCCCTGTGCCAAGGAACTGCTGGCTAGGGAGGGGCGGTCGTGAGCGGGGAAGACGCTTTCGTGGATCAGCTCCAAGAGCACCCGATGGGCGGTATTCCCGGCCCACCCGACCCTCCGATCACTCCGGGCTTTGGAGGATGGCCGTCACGCGAGAGACTGAACTCGCTGGTCGCGACCCTCGGGATATTCGAGTGGTGCGAGGCCAACGGCCTTCTTGACGCTGAGATGGGCGAGCTACGCCGCGCCCGCGACGCCTTCATGTTCGACTGGGGGCCGACCGCCGAACGTTGGCGGGAGCAGCAGGGCAACGAGCCGGAGTCGAGCTGGTCACAGATGGCCGCGCTGCTCAAGGAGAACCAAGAGCTTCGCGCTGCGAGCGAGCAGACCGGAACGCGCACCGAGTACATCGTCGTCCACGGCGAACAGGCGGTGCCGCTGACCATTCCACTCAAGGTGGACTTGGCCGAGGCCGAGCGAGTCCGAGACGCCTACAACCCGGTCGGCTTCAACGAGGTTTTCTCCGACATCCGCCTTCAGCAGCGCACCGTCACCGAGACACCCTGGGGAGACATTGAGGCAGAGGAGGCGTCGTGCTGACCGCAACCGTCTCAGGTCTCTCTGCGTTGGTCCTCGTCGCTGCCTTTGCCTTCCTCTGCTTCTGGGCGCTCTGGGTCTCCAAAGACGTCCGCAAGCGAGAGGGGCGACGCCTACAGCACCCCAGGCGGGAGCAGCCGGTCGACCTCGCTGCTGAGCGCCGGATCTTCGAGGCCGAACGAGACCGCCACGCCGAAGAGATCGTCTTGCGGAGGGCCGCTTAGTGACGTCCGAGCATCAACCAAAAAGAGACGCCCGAACTGGTGAGACAGCCGGGCGCCATACGACCAAGGGAGGTCCCCCTGTGGCCGCAGTACCAAACCCTACCGACCGAGCTGAGGCCCTTGAGCAGGTAGACAACGGCCGGCGCCTGGCAGTAGCGATGGAGCAGGAGCTTCTGGCCCAAGTCGCCCGAGGCGAAGGCTTCATCCCAGGGGCACTCGATGCCGAGTCGGCGCAGCGCATCGGCTCAAAGCTCCTCGACGCCCAAGGGGCGATCCTCGCCGCCGCCTACGAGGTTCCGCTTGAGGGCGAGACCCACCTGTACAAGCAGTTCTGCGCCCTGCTGAAGCAGCTCGATGACATTGGGGCGGTTCTCTCGGAGAGGTTCGGATCGTGAGCGGGGAGGGGCAGGCGGTAGCGACCAAGCGCCGCGACACCACGCCGCTGCTTCGGCGGGACCCAGAAGGGCTAGCCCAGCACTTCGCACAGTCGGGGTACTTCAAGGACGCTTCCGACGTAAGCAAGGCGATCGTAAAGATCGTTGCTGGCGAAGAAGTTGGTCTAGGTCCGATGGCGTCGATGCAGGGCATCCACATCATCGACGGCAAGCCGAGTCACAGCGCCAACGTGCTGGCGACCCTCATCAAACGCTCCGAGAAGTACTCCTACAAGGTTCTACGCAGCGACGAGGAGATCTGCGAACTCGAATTCCTCGAGGACGGCGAGCCTCAGGGCATCTCGAAATTTACGATCGAGCGGGCGCAGAAGATGCGGGTCAAGGAGTACGGCGAATTGAAGCCATTGGCCGACACTCGCCGCTGGCAGAACTCGCCAGAGGACATGCTCTTCGCCCGTGCCATGTCGCGCGGTCATCGGAAGTTCGCCCCTGATGTCACCGCTGGAGTCCCCGCCTACACACCGGAGGAGCTCGGCGCTGAGGTCGACGATGAGGGCGAAGTCGTCTACGTCGAGAACGAGGTCGAGGTCACGGAGTCCCAGCCGGCGCCGACCCTTAATGAGGAGCAGGTCGAGCACCTCGACAAAGGCTACGAGCTAGCCAAGCCAGCCCTCGAAGAAAACGGCGTCAACGCTCTCGACGGGTTGAACGTCAGGCTCGGGGCGCTGGGGATCGACGGCTTCAACCCGAACGAATCGGTTGCCGAGCAGCTCGCGAAGCTGACCGAGGAGCAGGCCGAGGCGCTCGATGCCGACCTACAGCAGCTCGTGGACCAGGAGGCGGGTGAGCCTGATGGCGAGTAAACGCCCGCCCAACCGCACCGAGACCCTGCCCGATGGAACCGAGGTTGCCTTCTGGGACAAGGTCGGCGTCGATGGCAAAGGGCAACGTCGCTGCTACAGGGTCGGCGGGCGCGAAGAGACCTGGCCGTCCGTGTCGACGATCGCGGGCATCTACGCCATCCCGGCGCTGCCGCCCAAGGCGGTGAAGATGCAGGAGGAAGCGGTGATCGCGCTCGCCCAGAGCGGGGTGGACATCGCCAGCCTCACCCGCGAGCAGCTTCGAGCCAAGCTCTGGGAGGCCGGGACGCACTACGACGCGATCTGGGGCGAAGCCCGCAAACGCGGCGACGTGGCTCACGATGTGCTGCTGCGGCTCTGGCAGGGAGAGGTACCGAACCTGGCCGACTACCCAGACGAGCGCCCGTGGATTCAGGCGGGGTTGAAGTTCGCCCGCGACGAGGACCCCGAAGTCATCGACGCTGAGTACTTCGTTGCTTCAACGACTCACAAGTTTGCGGGCCGCGGCGACCTGCTTTACGTGCCCCGCAAGGGACCACGTAAGGACAAGCTAGTCCGCCTCGATTTCAAAACCCAGACATCCTTCTCCTACCAACCACTGCGCAAAGGGGAAGAGGAGCCGGGTCGGTTGCGGCCCCCGTGGGACGAGTCGTTGATTGCACTCGCTGGGTACGAGCTCGCCGCAGTTGAGTCGGGCTATCTCCCCTCGGATGTTCGGTTGGTGGTCCGATTGGGTCCGGAAGGCGAATACGACGCGACTGAGAGTCACGCGACCGAAACCGTCTTCCTGGCGGCTCTCACCGCTTATCGCGAGAAGGCCTATCTCACAAAGCCTCGCCCCGAGCCGGTGGTCGCATGAAGCGGCGGGGTGGCAGCGGCCGATTCGAGCGGACGTTGACCGAGCGCATCTGCGAGCACGCGGCCTGTGGCAAGCAATTCTTGCCACGTTCCAGCACCCAACGGTTCTGCGGCAAACCGTGCATGTATGCAGCCCGGCGCGGAGCATGGTCCGGAACCGCCAATCCGCGATTTCGTGGCGGTCTCTCCCAGAACAAAACCACAGGCCGCTGGCTGATCGTTTGCCGCGACTACTCGCTCGTTCTCTTCTACCGCGCAGTCATGGAGGCACACCTTCGCCGGCATCTGCGCTCCGTCGAGATCGTCCACCACATCAACGGCGATCCGACCGATGATCGCCTGGAGAACCTCGAACTCACCACTCGAAGTGAACACGTCGAGATGCATCGTGCCGAGTTGAATGCTGCTCGCGGTAACGAGAGCGAGCTGGTCGCATGACCGCCCCCGGGGCAGAAGTAGCCGAGGCACCCGAACTGGTCGAGCTGATCCCAGCGAGCGTCGAGGACCGCACCGCCGAGTTCGAGCGAGAGGTCGCCAAGGCCCGCGAGATGGCCGAGGCGATCCCGGTCACCGACGAGGAGGAGGCGCGGAAGGCTCTCGAGTTCGCGCAGGGGCTGAAGCGTCAAGCCAAGGAGATCGAGGAGGAGCGGATCTCGCTGACCAAACCGCGCAAGGACGCCGCCGAAGAGATCAAGCGCCGCTACGACGCCGTGAAAGCACCGTTCGCGGAGGCCGAAGGCGTTGTGCTCGGCAAGCTCGGCAAGTTCCAGCGCAAGCGAGAAGACGAAGCCCGAGAGCGCCAGCGCGTCGAAGAAGAGGAGCGCCGGCGGATCGAGGAGGAGGCGCGAGCCAAACGGGAGGCGGCCGAGAAGGCAGAGCGCGAAGCCGCCGAGCTCGCCGCCGAAGCAGCAGACCAAGGCGACACGGAGGCCGCGGCGGAACTCGAGGCTGAGGCACGTAGAGACGCGGAGCGCGCCGCTGTCACTGAGCAGGCGATCCAGTCACTACCTGCCGAGCGTCCTGCCGCAGCTCCGAGCCTTGACGGTCTCGCGACCCCGAAACGCTGGGAGCCGGTGCTGACCGACCTGGCCAAGGTGCCCACTTACCTGCCCGATGGAACTCCTCTGATCGAGGTCCGGACCGGGCCGCTGCGCGCCTACATGTACGCACATCTGAAAGAGCACGGGTGCCCGCCGGAGGTCCCCGGCTTTGAGTTCAGGCAGGTCACCGGGACGCAGGTGAGGACATGATGGAGGCGACCCCTGCCAAACGCTGCTCGATGTGTTTCGGCCTCGGCTGGGTCACGGACTGCAACGACCTGAACAAGCCGGGGCCGCGCATGGTCGAGTTCATCCCGTGCTTTCACCCCGAGTGTGACTGCTCAGGGCAGGAGATCCAGTCGCTCTGTTTCAAGGGCATCGAGTTCCAGCACGTCTCGATACACCCCTCCAAGCACTACGTGATGTCCGTCAGTGACCCGGTAGCGAGGGATGCCCTGGGAAGGGCTGGGGCTTCATGAACGCCCGCGACGCCGAGGTAGTGGAACTTGTCTGCGAAGCGTGTGGGTTCGCCCATTGCCTCAAAGCCGTCCTGATGTGCCCCTCTGCTCTTACTGCCGGTGTCTGTACCCGTGAGGAGTACGAGAGACGGCATGTGGAGGAACGACAGCAGCGAATGGGGGCTGCGGCGTGAGCAGGGTGAGCGTCTCGATCCTGGAGGTGCCGGGCGACGTGGAGGTATTCCGCTGCACGGGCCCAGCCGAGGAAGTGGCCGAAGCCGTAGCCGAGGAATTCGAGCTCCTCGTCGAGGAAGACAGCGCTGACGCCAAGAGCGTCTACGTGGTCGAGATCAAGCGGGAGGTGGCGGCGTGATCTTCAAGCCCGAGCTGGCAGAGGCGATCCTTCGCGGCGAGAAGACAGCGACTCGCCGGAAGTTCAGCGACAACCGACGCTCGCCCTGGTGGGAACACGGTTGCTCCTACATGGTCGGCCAGGTTTTCACGATCAATCCCGGCCGTGGTGTCCCACGTGTGGGCGAAGCTCGCGTCACGGCGGTCTACTCAGAGCCGCTCGGCCACATGGTCGAGGCCGACGCACTGAAGGAGGGCTTCCGGCCCGAGGGCACAGCCACTGCACTCGCTGCTTTTGACGAGTCCTGGGAGACGATCAACGGCGAGTACTTCGCTGACGAAGCGGTTTGGGTTATCGAATTCGAGCTTGTAGGGGAACATCAGCAGGTAGTGGGGAGGGCAGCGTAGTGGGCGATCGCTCACCCGCAAGCGTCCGAGGCCAAAGAGGCCGAGGCATGGGCGGCCACTCGGTACCCAACGGTGGCCTGAGCAACGAGTGGTACACGCCGCCAGGAATCTTCGAGGCACTCGGGATCTCCTTCGACCTCGACCCCTGCCACCCCGCAGAGCGCTTGCCTTGGATCCCAGTCGAGCACACCTACGACAAGGCCGACGACGGGCTAGCGCAGCCTTGGTCGGGGCGGGTGTGGATGAACCCTCCCTACGGCGCCGAGACAGATCCCTGGCTTGAGCGGTTTGTCGAGCACGGCAATGGCATCGCTCTAGTTTTCGCTCGGACCGAGACCGAATGGTTCCACCGCCATGCCCTCGCGGTCGACGCATGGTGTCTGATCCGGGGGCGACTTACCTTCGTCTACGCCGACCGCACACCGTCGCGCTACAACGCAGGCGCTCCCTCAGTGCTACTTGCTGCAGGGGATGACTGCAGCACTGCGCTCCTTAACTGTGGCCTCGGAATCACCGTCAGTGTCAACGAGCGCTCAGCCCTCGGTCAGGCATCGATCTTTGCGGGGGCCACAGCGTGACCCGCGCCTGCGCGTACGAGCCCTGTGGCCGCGGCTTCGAGCCAGGCCATCCTCGTCAGAGATTCTGCACCCCGACGTGCCGAGCGAATCAGCACTACGTGGACAACCCCGAGAAGGGCCGGCAACTCCAGGATGGTGCGTTGCGGTGCGTTGCAGAGCAACCTCTGCGAGAGGTCCGGGGCCAGCAGGAGGAAGGAGCCTCCGCCGATTACTTGATCTTGGCCCGCGAGCAGATCGGCCGCACCTTGCTGGCCACCGGTTGGTTCACCGCTGACGACCTCGAGCCACTTGGCATCCCGAAGCGATTCCGCCGTTCAGTGCATGGTTCAGCAACTGGCTACTTCTCGGGCGAGCTTGGGTGCATGGTGGAAGCCGGTCGACGCAAGTCAGAGCGCCCGGCGCGCAAGGGCGGCAAGAACACGGTTTTCCGCATCACCGCGAAAGGTCGCCGCGAACTACCTGTCCTCCTCAAGGACATGGAGGGCCCGGTCCGAGATGCATCCAAACGCTTGTACGGAGATCAACTCGCCGGAGTGGGGGGAGGGTTCGTGGCTGGTTCTCGCTCCGTCTCCGCCGCGACCGGTCACTCCCCCCATTCGGGCGAGACCCCCGCCGGGGTGAGCAGCGAGCAGTCGGTGCATTCCTCTCCCGCCGATGCCTCTCCCTCGCTCGCTGCTCATCCGGGTGGGACTCCCCAAGGGGACCCTGGCGCTCTGACTGGTAGCGCCGGGGAGCCCCACCCCTCTTGTGAACCAGTACCGCTGTTTGAGGAAGAGGAGCGGCCACGCTCTGCCTTCACCGATCCTGAGATGGAGGCTGCCTGATGGCTGACCACGGAACCGCGATCGAGTGGACCCAGGCGCCTGGCTTCAAGGGCGAGACCTGGAACCCTGTCACCGGCTGCGACCGCGTCTCGCCTGGCTGTGCTCACTGCTACGCGCTCGACCTGGCGGCGAAGTTCAAGGGCTGGGGCCAGAAGCGCTACCAGAACGACGGCGACCCAAAAACTTCGGGTCCCGGCTTTGGGCTGACCCTTCACCCCGACAAGCTGGAGGAACCGTTGCGCTGGCGCAAGCCCCGCATGGTGTTCGTCAACTCCATGTCGGACCTCTTCCACGAGGCGATTCCCTTCGACTACATCGCAGACGTCTTCGACGTGATGGCGTCGGAGCAATGTGAGCGCCACATCTTTCAGGTGCTCACGAAGCGGCCCGAGCGAATGATCGAGTTCCTTCAGTGGCACGGGGAATACGTGACCGGCGACCGACCCGCCAGCGTCGCGTTTGACGTGTGTAGTTTCGTGCCGAACGTCTGGCTCGGCGTCACGATCGAGAATCGCCGATTTGTACATCGGGCCGACCTTCTGCGGGAGATGCCTGCGGCCGTACGGTTCATCAGCGCTGAGCCGTTGCTCGGCCCTCTGGTCGGTCATTGGACCGAGGAAACCGGCGACTATGGCGCTACTCATGGGTGGGAGCACGTCTGGCCGGATGGCTCCACAGAGGGTGACCCCCTCGACCTAACTGAAATCGACTGGCTTATTTCCGGCGGCGAGTCAGGCCCAAGGCACCGGCGCTTTGATCCCCAGTGGGCGCTCGACCTTCGGGATGCCTGCGAGGCCTCCGGGACGGCTTTCTTCCACAAGCAGAACGGTGGCCGCACACCCAAAGCAGGAGGTCGCGAACTAGGCGGTCGCACCTACTCAGATTTCCCGGCTGCCCTGCAAGCAACAACGGGGGCAGCTTGAGGACCCATGCCATGGCAAGGGGAGATCGACAACTGCGGGGTGGGCTGCTAGATGGCGAAGCCGCCAGCGTTCCAGTTCTATGCGAAGGACTGGGTCATGTCCACCAGGACGATCCCCGCCGAGGCGCGGGGCATCCACATCGACCTGCTCTGCTTCGCGTGGGAGGAGGAGGGCCTGCCCGCCGACTTGGAGGGGCTACACACCTTCGTCGGTCTGAGCAAGCGCAAGTTCAAGGCCCTCTGGGATGCACACCTTGCCCATCGGTGGGAGAGCGACGGCAACGGCAAGCTGGTGAATCCCCGGATCGAGGAGGAGCGTCGCAAGCAGAAGGAGTGGCGGAAGAAGTCTGCAAAGGGCGGTCGCGCCAGTGCCAAAGCAAGAGGCAAGCAAAAGTGAACCACCCTTCAACCTTACGCTTTAAGGGTGGTGCGAAGGGTGGTTCAACACTGCAGTTTGCACCTTGCAGTTTGCCTAGAGAACAGAACCCCCCAATCCCCCCGCAGGCGGTGGCGCTGGCGAGCGATCCCGTTCCCATCGAGGTCCGCCGACTACGAGTCGCCAACGGCTCCCGACGCAAGCGTGACCTCGCCGCTGTTCGGATGGCCGAGGAACTCCAGCGCCTCGAGTCGGTCGGCCAGGCTGACGCCGAGGTCCACCGCTGCTGGGCGGAGGCGAAGGAGCGGGTCGAGGCGAGCGTCCCGCCGTCGACCTTCGCGAACTGGATTGCTCCGGTCGAGCCGGTCGGCGCCACCGAGAGCGCCATCGTCCTCACCGCCCCCGCTGGCATCCGAGCCTGGACTGAGCGCCGGTATTCCGGCCTGATCCGCGACGCCCTCGCTGCCAGCGACGGTCCCTACAGCGAAATCGAGTTCGTGGGGGAGGGGGAGCCGTGCCGGTAGCGGAGAGCAGCCAGTGCATGGCGGCCTTGGCGAAAGCGAATCGCATTCGTCTCGCCCGAGCCGCTCTCAAACGCCGCGTTCGCTCGGGTCAGGTCACCGTCGAATCGCTACTGACCGTCGGCTCGCCCATTCCACCGGAGGCAGAGTCGATGACGATCGCCGAACTCCTCGGCTGCCAAGTTCGCTGGGGAGAGACGAAGGTCCGGAAGTATCTCGCTGCACTGAGCATCGGCGGCCACGTCGCCCTGGCCAACCTGACCGACCGACAGCGCAAGCTGATCCTCGAAGGCCCGGCTGAGCCCGAGCGCAAACGGCCGCCCGCTCGCCTGGATGGCCCTCGCCTGCTCGCATGGTTGGAAGAGCGCCGACTTCTCTCCGAGGACGTTCGCGTTAGCAGCAAGACGTTCAAGGGACGGTTTCAGCGCTGGCGGAGGGGAGCGTCGGTGACGCTGGACACGGCCGACCACACGCTCCTTACGCTCGGCCTTCACCTCTCCGAACTGCCGCCGCACCTTTACCTAAGCGGTGAGCAAGCGTGAGGATCTTCAAGCGGACCGCCGAACTCGAAGACCGGGTGGAAGGCCTGGAGTTACTGCTGGCCGAGCTACTGCGCGCTCAAGATCCTCAGCCCACTGAAGAGCGCCCGCGCGATCGGGCCTTGCCGCCTGGTGGTTGTCGCCCGCCGGCGCCCGTGCCCAGTCCGAACCGGAGCGACTCATGAAGGTCGACGTCCCAACCTCCCCGGAGATCCTGGCCACGGTCCCCGGGCGCTGTCCTGAGTGCAATGCCGCCATTCGCGTAGACGACCCGATCGTCGAAGTACTGGCGACCAAAGCTTGGGTGCATCCGGAGTGCGTTCCGGTTGAGGAGGCGCGGTTCTAGTGCGCTATGTCTGCGACCAAGGCTGCATGGAGGAGGGCACGAAGAAGAACCCGCCACCCCGTACCTGCCCAACCCACGGCTCCCCGTTCGTCTACGAGAAGCAGCTGCGCCGCTCGACACCGCTCAAAGCGGTCAGCGGCGGGAACCAAGAGGCAGTCCGCCGCCGCGGCTCGACCCTCAAGCGAGGGAAGGGCTTCGAGGCCTCACCGCAACAGCGCGAGAAGGTCAAGCGGATGCCCTGTCTGGCCTGCGGCAGGGAGGCGACCGAAGACGGGAGGGTGACGATCGACCCCGCTCACGTCTGGCCCCAGGGCAAGGGCGGCTGCAAGGACCCCGACTGCGTCTTTCCGCTCTGCAGGGCCGCCGACTACTCCTGCCACACGCTCTTTGACGAAGGCAAGCTCGACCTCCTCCCGCGTCTAGCCGAGCAGGCTGAAAGCTGGGCCACAGAGATCGCCCATCCGATTCTCTGCCACGGGGTGACGCTGATCGAACTGGTCCGGCGTCTCGCCGGCAACCGGCAGGAACTCACATGGGTTGAGCGGGAGGTGGCGGCATGAAGCCCGTACTCCTCGACCTCTTCTGCGGTGCTGGCGGCTGCACCAAGGGCTACCAAGAAGCTGGCTTCTACGTCGTCGGCGTGGATATCGAGCCACAGCCGAACTACTGCGGGGACCTGTTCGTGCAGGCCGACGCACTGGAGATGGCAGCAGCCCTGGCGAAAGACGGGGCTCTGTTCTGCGGGCCGGGCTTGACCATCCTGATCCCCGACGCCATTCACGCCTCCCCGCCTTGCCAGGCCTACACGAAGTACCACAACACCGGCAATGTAGGGGAGTACCCCGACCTCATTGCCCCAGCCCGCGAGTTGCTCAGCACAACCGGAATTCCCTCGGTGATCGAGAACGTTGAGGGCGCGCCCCTCAGTGACCCGATCCTCATCTGCGGCTCGATGTTCGACCCGCCGATGGATATCCGTCGCCACCGACTGTTCGAGTGCAGCTGGGACCTCACCCCACCGCTTTGGCCTTGCCGGCACAAGCTGCACGGACCCGATCGCTTCCCCGGCGGCCGCTCCAAGGCCCGCACAGGCTCGAGCCGAGGACGAGTCAGAGGCACGGTTGAGATTGGCTCATGGGATATCCCGCTCAATCGCCAAAGGGCGGCGATGGGCATCGACTGGATGACGCTCGAGGAGCTCAGCGAGGCCATCCCACCCGCCTACACGCGCCACATCGGCGAGCAGCTGATGGCCCACCTCGAGCAGCCATCGGAACTCGCCGCATGACTTCCTACCCCCGAAAGGAGCGCCCCCCAATGAGCGCTGAGACCGACACGGAGACCGACCACAAGGCAGAGGCGCTGAGGATGCTCGACGTCGCGGTGAAGCACGGGAAGGAAACCGGGGATCCCCCGCTTCCCCAGCACGGCTTCCTCGCTGCCCTCGTCTATTCCAACCTAGCCATAGCCGAGGGACAGGAGCGGGTGGCGGAGGCACTGGAGGGCGAGCGAGCATTGCCGCGAGGCGTCGAGAACGGCGACCTGACGCGCTGGATTCTAGATGGCCTCGAACTGCCTGCCGATGATCCGGGAAACGCCGAGGCGGCGCGGGTGCAGCGAGTCATCCAGGTTGCGGTTGAAGGCTGGTTCGCACCCGCTGGAGCAGGCGAGTGACCGCCTACCGCGCCATCGTCAAGGTCGCTCTCGACGCGACGGCCGAGGAGCGCGTCACGGCCCTCGTCAAAGGCATTGAGGAATGCGCGCTGGAGCTTGTCGGTGAGCTTGGCAAGGGCGCCGACTTCCTCGATAACGCCTTGGAGGACGCCCGGTCTGCCGCTGAACACGAACTTGAAATGCGGCGGTTCCGCGAAGAGGAGAAAGCATGACCGGCCCCTCCACACAGGACAGTCCGAAGGTGCCGGAGAAGTGGGCGCCTCAGGAGCTTGTGCGGCTTCGCTCCGGCTGTGTGCCAACGACCCCCGCTGAGGGCGATTCCTTGCGCGGCCTTGAAGCCGAAACCTACATCCCCGTCTCCGCCTTCCTCTCCGATGCGACGGTGGAGGTGCTGGCTCAGCGGCTTTACGAGGAACACGGCGTTGAGCGACCCCAGGAACGAAGGTGGTCGGCAACAGTAGAGGCAGTCCGCGAGATGTACCGCCAGGATGCCCGCGCCCACTTGCAGGCCGTTGCCGAGCAGGTAGGAGGTGGTCAGGGATGAGCGAGCCAAGCGCCCTCGACCGGATTGTCGCTGACAACGATCCCCGCAACGGCTCCATCGCTCAGCGGTTGATCCGCATGTCGGAGCAGCCCGACCGTCAGCCCAACGAGGAAGGGCTTTATGACGACGCCTCTCCCGCAGGAGGCAAAGACCAGTGAGCGATCTAGCGCCGAAGGGTCAACTGATCGCGCTGGGCCTCGAACAGCGCACCGAGCCTGACGAGGAGTGGGGCAAGGGCTGGTACCTGCGCCCCGGCGAATGGGAGTTCGGCCCCTTCCTGGCTCGCTTGTGGCCGTGGGCGATCGCGCTGAAGTGCGCCGTCTGCATTCTGCTTGGCCGCAAAGGCTCAGAGCGCTGGACCGAGGACTGGATCATGGTCGCGGCTTGGGATGGCGAACGCTGCAACGGCTACCCCGAAGCCAGCTACGACCAGTGGAAGGAACTTCGCGTTCGCAAGGGCTGGCGCCCCTCTACCTGGCTGTACGACGCAAGGACGGAATCCACATGAGCGACCGCACGCAGACGCTCACGGTGGAGATCGAGGTGAACCGCTCGGATGCCGAGCGCTGGATCGGCGGCCGAGGGTCAGATGCCATCCTGGACAATCTTCTGCGGCCGGCCATAAGGCAAGCCCTCGCCCAGCCAGAGCACCAGGGGGACGAGGGACTGGCACAAAAGCTGCGAGACAAGGCCGCCGAAAAGCGTGACCTCTCAGCGAAATGCGAAACGGTTGCGGCCGGAGAACGTGCCCTCGGCGTGGCGGAAGGATTCGATCTGGCCGCCGATCTACTGCCCCCCGCCCCAGCACTTAGCGACAAGGAGAGGGAGCGACTGGCCTCGATCGCCGGGCTACTGGACGCCGCGATAGAACGCGGACAACTGACTTCACCGGTCTGGAGTGAAGAGGCCACCTTCCTCCGCGCCGCCGCCGCCGAGAGTCCTGGCCGAGGGGGCGCTAGCGGACTGCGCGAAGCGCTGGAACGCGCGTGGCTACTGGGCTGGCACTACTGCGACGACATGGGAGAGCGGACCTCCGTTGAGGAGTGCACAAAGGTGGCGGAAGCCCATGCCTACTCTGCGCTTTGCGAGCAGGTAACAGAGCGAGCCGAGGAAGAGCGCGACAAATGGAAGTTCGAGCCATGTAGGTGTGGAGGGGGAGTACTTAGCGCCGAGGAGAGGGATCAACTACGCAAAGCGGCGCAGCTTCTCAAGGAAACGACAGAAGGCCCCGACCCATACGCCGACGATCTCATCGGCTGCCTCCGCAACCTCGCCTCTCAGGAGCACCGGGGGGAAGAACCGGCACTTCGCCGCGAGCGAGCAGTCACTGAACTCTTGGCGCTCGCCGCCATCGCTGACAGCCAACGGATGCGCGAAGAGTTGGAGGCTCTGGCTGCCCGCTTTTCGTTGCCGCCGCTTTCCTCCGACCCCTCGCCAGGAGAGGTAGGGAAGCTACGGGAACGACTGCTTTCCAACACCGCTCTCTACGCCGCGAAGCAAAAGTGGGCTGAGAGCGGGGCTAGCTGGCACGACGCCGTCGAGGCACTTATCGACGCTGCCTACCAGCTCCAGGAGTTCCCCAAAGTCTGCCAACGGTGCGCCCAAGAGAAGGCCGGGTGCATCCGAGTAGGCGACGACTGGCTATGCCCCACCTGCAACCCAGCCCCCAGCCAGGTAGAGGGAGACGAAAGCCACGCCGTTGAGGGCGCTGAAGAACGCGGCTACGAGGAGGACCGCCAACCAGAGCCAGGAGACGAGGAGGACTGGCCGGAGGTTGAGCTTGTCCGAATCGCTGGCACCAAACTGCTCAGACTCGTCACTGACGGAGCCACCTACAGCAACGCACACGAGTTCCGCCGCTATCTACCCGCTACCTCCCAGGACTCCTCAGGGCTGGAGGCGATGCGAGTGGCCGCGTCGATGTACAAGCAGCTTGCGGAGGAACGAGGGGGCCGCGCAGAGCGAGCCGAAACCGCACTAGAGGAGTTGGTGGCCGAACTCAACGCTGAGGCCAAGGCGGTCGAGGGGAAGGCTAAGGAGGCGAGACGCGCGAGAACGCATTGCCCCGAGCATGGGGAGCTGTGCGGGCGACCCAACTGGACCGGGTATTGCTGCTGGCGGGTCGAACGAGTCGAGGAGTGGATCGAGGACTATGACAATGCTCTGGCTTCGGCCCTGTCGCGGGTTGAGACGCTCGAAGCCGAACTCTCCCAAGCCCTAGCAGCCGGCCTCAGCGATGGGGATCGGGAGCTGATTCGCAACATGGCAACGCGAATCGAAGAAGGGATGCCGGAGTGCCTGCCCGAGGCTCGCGTCCTCCGCAAGCTCGCCACCCCGAAGGAGGGGGGGGAGGAGACGATCACGGTTGCTCGCGCTCGGATGCAGTTGCGCGAGGCATTCGAGACCTCTGAACCGCCCCAGGACGGCACGGACCTGGAGTACTTCATCCGCCGTGCGCTCCCCTCGAAGGAGGCCGACCGTGACTGAGTGGAGCGAGCAGTGGGTGCTCTACCTGAACGCCGAGCGCGAGCGGGTGGCCTACGGAATGCATATCGGTGAAGGGGTCGAGGTCGTCCCCAAGCAAGAGGCCGAGCAGAAGATCGAGGAGGCCAGGGAGAAGAGCGCTGAGTACACGGCGCGAGCGGTCGCGGCCGAGCAAGACTTGCGCCGAAAGGTCGAAGCGGAGTTGGAGGAGTTCAGGCGCTCGGCCTCATCCAACGCCGTGGTTGACGTGATCGCAGAAAACGCTGCACTCCGCACCCGCGCCGACCAAGCCCTAAAGCAAGGGGCAGCCGAAGAGCGCCAGAACACTCTGCGAGAAAAAGGGCGGGCAGAGCATGCAGAGCGTGCCCTAGATCGCGCTCGGCAAGGGGCTGCGGAAGAGCGAGCGCGGCTGAGGGAGAAGCTGAAGCGCCTGCTCGACCGGGCGCCGTCGGCACCACTCGCGGTCCTCAGCCAACACCCCCCAGACGAGGGCCGGGTCTACGCGCTTGATCCAGACGATCTTCTCTCCGCAATAGACCAGGAGGACTCCAGTGAGCGGTGAGCGGCTAGAGGGCGAGTGGCGCTGCTCGGCTTGCGGCCACGGTGAGCATCTCTGCGGCTGCGCCATCGCCGTGGTGTACGGGCGCCTGGAAGCCAACGGCGAACTGACAGAGGATCACGTGACGCAAGACGGCCTTTTCGAGGACAGCGTCGAGTGCATCGTGCACCAATCCACTGCGCCGCTCGAACGCTGGATCGCCGGGGCCTGGTGCCGTTTTCAGCGCTGTGAGAAATGCGACGGGCGAGGCGAAACGCAGCGACCTCGCGAATTCGGCGGCTATTCCCGCCACTTCTGCCGTCCCTGCAACGGTCGCGGCGGTCATTGGGTTCCTGTCGCCGAGGCGGTGATGGTCGATGCCTAGCTACGAGCTACCGGAGGGGGTGGAGACGATGCTGGTCCGCGTCTGCGCGGGCTGCAACGAGCCGATCAGGTCCACCAGTGGGCACATCCACAAACGCTTCTCACCTGCCCAGCAGATCAAGGTCGTCCGCCTCTCCGACCTCGACGCCATCCGCTCTCAGGAGCGTCAACGAGTAAGGGAGGCGCTCCGTCGGCCAGTTTCAAGCGACGCAATCTTGAAGGCGTATCAGCAAGGCGGCTGGCCCAAGGTATTCGAGGTTCGCATCTTCCAAGTCCTCGACTCTCTGGAGGACGGGGATGAGTAGCCAGGCGAATGTTCGGGCCGTCGGTGTCGTATTCGTCTTGGTTGGCGCCGGTCTAAATGCCTTCCTGCCCTACAGCGGGACCAAGGTGATTGCGGCGCTTGCGGGCCTGCTCATCGGACTGGGCATCCACTACATCTGGCCAATCCCGGACTCCAATACACGTGAGGAGGCAGGGGATGGCTGAGCCAAAGGTCGCAATCGACTTCCCGTGGCCCGTAGAGGCTGGCTTCGAGGGCATGGGCCAATGGTTCAAATTCCCGACTGATCTAGGTGACGCTCATGGCGGCCATGCTCCGCTGCAAGACGGGACGCTGATCGCCTTCCTAGCCGACCCGCTCGGCAACGCCTGTTTCGCACGACTTCGCCCCGAGACCAACTGGGCGATTGAGGAGAGGCGCAAGGGCAAGTGGCCGCCCGCGATCAAGGAGCCGATGGACCAAGCGTGGCGGACCTTGCTCGACGCCTTCGCCGCCGCGAACCGCAAGATGCGCGCGCTTGAAGCCTCGGCCGGGCAGCTAAAGGACGGCGACGATGGCGAGTAGGGCGCAGATGTGCGGGAAAGTCCCGATGGGACCCGAGACGACCCGCGCTAACCTCGAACCGGCAGCCCCATGCGGCAAGGGGGCGGAGGCGCCGGCTGCCGGGGGGCGCCCATGCCTGACCTTCACTCCGTCCCAACACCGGACACGCCTGAGCCCTCGCTCGAGGAGCGGCGCTGTGTCGAGCTCCACCGGGACCTCGGCTGGCTACGAGTCATCCGAGGCCACTGGGAGTTCGACGGGCTCTGGTCCCACTTCGTGCTCCCTCATCGCTGGGCACGCTTCGAGCTCAACCTCACCCTCGGTCCTCTCTCAGTGCATCTCTTCCGTCGCAGGGTCCAAGAGCTTCCAGAGCCAGAGGAGTACCGGCGGCTTCACGTGGTCGATCGATAGGGCTCAGAAGCACTACGGAAATGGGGTAGCCAAGAACCGCCAACGACAGAAAGGCGGTTCCTTCATGCCCCAGCCCGGCGATCGACTTCGGATCAAGGAAAACCGACCCACCTCTGAGCGTCTCCCCGACGAGTTCGAAGGCACGTTGGTCTCGGAAAGCAGCGGGGAGGAGGGCACCTGGCTCGTGCTGAAGGACTGCTCCCCTGGAGCTCCTCAGCGGCTTGTGCTGTGGGAGTACTGCGAGGCGGTTGAGTTGGTGAAGGCGGACTCAGGATGAAGCTTCGTCCGATCTCCAAAGAGCTTCAGAAGCGTGGATTGTTGTCCCGGCCAGGGCCGAGCAATCCCCAGATCCTCACCGAGCGTGGTCGTGAAGCACTGGCTTGGGCACCCGTCGGAAGAGAGAAGGCGCCGGAAGCCCTCACGTTGGAGCAGCAGGGGGAGGGGCGCTAGGTGGCCGCGATACGCATTGTCGATCCCGTGGAGGCCCCCTTCTTCACCGTGCCCTCGCTGGCCAAACGCCTCAGCGTCGACCGAAAGACGGTCCGGCGGATGCTCGAAGACGGGGAAATTGCGTATTACGAAGTCCGCTCGGCCATCAGGATCGACCCTCAGGACGTAGATTCCTACCTCGCTAGGAGGCGAAGCGACCGAAGGGCAGCTTGAGGCGACGCGAGGCACCGATACCAAGGATCAACCCGTCCGGCAAAAAGGTCTGGGTCGCCCGCTACACGAACTCCGCCGGCAAGCGCAAGAGCGCTGGCACCTTCCCACTGAGGAAGGAAGCCGTCGAAGCGATCGAGGAGGCCTATGGAAAGCCCGAGCGCTGGGACACCTTCGGTGCATATGCGGCCACCTGGATCGAGCGCCACCCCCGCTCGGAGCGGACCAACGAGACTGCTTCGCGCCCTCGCCTGAACGCCGTCCTCGACATTGAAATCGAGGGTCGCCCTCTTCGGGGCTGGCCATACCCCGAGCTCCGCCGACGCCACATGCTCGTCGTGATCGATCACCTCCTAGCGGTCCAAGGGCGAGCCGTTGCCGGGGTCATCGGGATCCGAAACACGCTATCGGCAATGACCGAGGACGCGATCACCGACGAAGTGGCGGAAGTCAACTTCGCCAAGGGGGCAAAGGTCCGCGCCAAAGACCCCCGCGTCAGGAAGCCAGCGAAGAAGGCTCGCATCTGGACGTTCGATCAGTTGCGCGAGTTCGCCGCGGCCGGGAGACCTGAGGTCCGGGCACACACACCCAAGCCCAACAAGCACCGAAAGACCGGGGAGACGCTCTACTACTCGGCGATCGACTATCAGCCCATGCTGGCCGTCTTCGCGCTCAGCAATCTTCGGATCGGCGAGGTGCTGGCGCTGCGCCGCTCCCAGCTCGACCTCGAGGCCGCCATGCTCCACCCAACCGGCAACGCCTACAACGGGGTTATCACCGAGGGTGATTCCCGCGAGAAGAAGCACGTCCGAGAAGTTCCTTTGGCGCCGTCGCTCGTCGATCTGCTCCGCGACCTCCCTCCTCGCATCGATACCCCCCTGCTCTTTCCGACCCCGAAGGGCACCGTCTGGCACGACTCGACCTTTCGGCGCGACGTCTGGGAGCCGGCGCAGATCGCCAGCGGCATGGATATCACTCCCCATGAGTGCCGCCACTCCTACGTCACGAACCTTCGAGCTGCAGGCATCGACCCAGCCGACCTCGCGCAGGTCACCGGCCACGACATCGAGACCGCCACGCGCGTCTACACCAAGCCGCTGGGACAGAGCATGGACGCGATTCGGGCGGTAATCGGTTAGGTCGAGGTCGCATCGCGGTCGCATCCGGTCGGTTTCATAAGCTGCAGAGCCAGTGCGCGACACCCTTCTAAGCCGATGGTCGCTGGTTCGAATCCAGCCTGGGGCGCTTTCTCAGCGCGAGCAACCCGACCGCGCCGAGGGCGACGGCGGCGAGGACCAGGGCGATGGTGATCAGTCCCGGGTTGCGCGCCGCGAATGAACGCTTGTCGGGCGGTGGTTCGAACGCCGGGTTTTGATGCTCGGGGCCCAAGCGACCGGACGCGATGTGATCGCCTTCCGTTGCGCTAGCCGGTAGGCGAGCGAAGTCGTAGTCGGGTGGTCTCACGCTCCCGCTGCCGTAGTAGGCGGTGAAAGGGGAAGGGTGTCCGCCCTCGAGCAGAAGGGCGCGCGAACGGCTCCAGGCCGAGACTTCGATGCCCCGCAGGGGCGGGTCGTCGCCGTTGCCGACCTCGATCCGGATATAGCGGTCGTGCGCTCGGATCGGGATCGGTGCCGAGCTGGAGCCGGCGAAGCGGAAGATCCGGGCGGCGGCCAGAGGCGTGAACCGCATCCCGTCGTTCGAGCCGAGGATCGTCACGGGGCGCTCGTATCGCCCGGTGCCCGCGGCGATGTGGAGCTCGTCGACCGGGACGTTGCGGAAGCCAAGGTCGAGGGTGACGACCGTGCGTTCGCCGTCGTCGCCCCGCTCGATCGACTTGGTCGTGCGTTGCAAGAGACGCGGCCGTTCGCCAGCGCCCGAAACGCTTGCGCCGGCGATGTGGTTGACGCCGCTGACCCTGACGAGCAGGTAGCGGTAATCGCTGGGCGGGAAGACCGCGACCGTGCTGCGCGCGGGTTGCGCTCCGCGAACGTCGTAGACGCCGGTTGCAGAGAGGCGGGTGAAGGGACCGTCCCTGCCGTCGGCTCCGAGAACCACCGCACGACCGACGAAATTCCGGTCTGGGATGTCGAGCACGACGCGATCGCGAACCCTCCTCTGCCCGCCGAGGTCGAGCAGGGCGACGGCGGAGTGGCCCTGGCGCCCACTGTTCATAACCGGCACCGCTTCGGAGGTGGCGGCGCGCTGGTGCGGGGCATGGCGCCATGGCACCGCGTGCCCGTCCGCATCCACCACCCGCAGGTCGGCGAAGGCCGGCGCGGAGTGTTCGAACAGGGCTCCGTCCGGCTCGACGAGCACGGCCGCCGCTTCGCGGGGGCCGGCGGCCAGGCCGCGCGTGTAGCGGAAATCGGCGCGATTGAGCTCGGCCGCGGCGGCCGGAGGGGCACTGGCGACGAGGGAGGCGACCAGGGCCGCGAGGGCGATGGGGTACTTCATCGGGTCACCTCCTCCGTCTCGCTGCCGGCGCCGATCCGGATCCGCTGGTAGGCGAAGGCGCCGACCAGCAGGAACATCCCGAGCGCGACGAACGAGAGCACCCGCGAGAGCTCGTCGAGCTCGGCGAGGTCGTAGGTGGCGACCTTGGTGGCGGCGAGGGCGAGCAGTGCGAGTCCGGTGAGGCGGAAGCGGGGAACGTCGCGCAGCAGTCCGTAGACGACCGCCCCGAGTCCCGTCAGCGCCCAGAAGGCCGAGAGCAGGACCTGACCTATCTGCCGTGACTCCCCCGCGGCGGTGACGCCGAAGGTGTCGACGATCGTCACCGAGGCGAGGTAGAAGAGCGCGCCGGCCCCGATTGCCTCGCAGAGCTTGGCGATGCTGGGGTCGAGGTCACGCAGGGCAAAGCGGCCGTAGAGCGCCGCCGCCGCGCAGACGCCGAGCCCGATCGCCGCGTCGCCGAGGTGGGGCACGCCATCGACGATCGCGTTGGGCGGCGCTTCGAAGGCGACCACGTGCCCGAGGGCGAGGCCGAGGTAGGTCCCGGCCACGACCAGGAGGCGCTCGGCGTTCGAGCCGAAGGGCTGGGACTCGCGGCTGGCCCGGGTCGCCAGGTAGGTGAGGACGATTGCCTGGAGCGCCCAGCCGACCACGAGGACCGGCCCGTCGACGGCACTGGCGAACCCAAGCGACGAGAGGGCGAGGCCGACGCCGATGAGGAGCGAGCCGATCTCGCGGTTGATCTCCTGACGAAGCACGATCGCCCCGAGCAGGATGTGGCCGGCGGCCAGGCCCAGAAGCCAGGCGATCGCGGCGTTGGGATGGTCGGCCGAGGAGAGCAGGGAGTAGCCGGCGCCGGCGATCAGAACGGCATTGGCGAGCATCAGCAGCCAGGACGAGACCGGGAGCTCCGCCGGGGTTCGCTGCCGCAGCTCGTAGCCGATCGCGGCGACCGCGTAGAGCGCCCAGAAGCCGACCAGGACGCCGAGCGTGGCCGGTAGCTGCCTTTCGTAATTCTCGATCGACCAGTAAAGGAGCTGCGGTGTCGAGACCGTGAAGGCGCCGAGCGCGAGCCAGTTCCATCGCTTCCAAAGCAGAATTGCGACGGAGGCAGTCAGCGCGATCGTCATAAAGGCGAGGGAGGCCCAGGTGGGCTCGGCGCCAACCAGGGCTGGCGCCAGCAGCGCGCCAAGAATTCCGATCGCGGCGACGATCATCGCTTCCCAGCGAACCGCTATCGCCACGCCGACGATGCCAACCAGGCCGGCGCCGGCGAGTCCGACCCCGACCGGGATCAGGTCATATACCTGGGCGCCCACGAGGAGGGTGGCGAAGAGGCCGAAGAGGGCGCTCGCGACGGCTGCCAGCGCCGCCTCGGTGCGTCCCTTGCGCTCGTAGAGCCAGACCCCGGTCAGCAACAGGGAAGTTGAGCCAAGGAAGCTGAGCAGGGTGCGCATCGGCTCGTCGATCCAACCGTGATCAATCGCGATCCCGAGCAGGAAAACGATCCCGAGCAGGATCGCGATGCCGCCGACCCAGGCCAGCACGCGACCGCCGAGGAGCTCCTCGAAAGCACGATGGGAGGACCACGGATCCGACTTGGCGTCTGGCGTCCGCTCGGACGTTTGCGTCGGAGCGGGCCGGACGGGTGCCGGCGGGGTCCACGTGGGCGTCGGTGGCGTTGGGGACGGGAAGGCTCTGAGCTCGACTCGCTCGAGCCGGCGACGGAGGTCCGCCAGTTGCCGCTCGATCGACCCCAGCTCGCCTCCTCTTCCTTCTTCAGGCATTTGAGACTCCTTCGCTCGTTGCTGACCGGTGGTCAACAAACTAACAAATTTGTCAACCGTCGGTCAATAAGGCCAGTACAATGCGGCGCGATGGCTCGTCCCAACTACCGCCGCCTGCAGCCCGAGGAGCGGCGCCAACGCCTGCTGGAGCGAGGGGCGGAGCTGTTCGCCGTCCATTCCTACGACGAGCTCTCGATGCGGGAGATCGCCCGCGCGGCGGGCATCTCGAAGCCGCTGCTGTACCACTATTTCCCGAGCAAGCGGGCGTTCTTCCAGGCGACGCTGGCGCAGGCCGCGGAGGAACTGCGCGCGCGGACAGAACCCGACCCGGATTTGCCGCCGCTCGACCAGCTGAAGGGGAGCCTCGAGGCCTTCCTCGAGCTGATCGATGAGAACGCGCTCGCCTATCGCAAGTTGATGCAGAGCGTCAACAGCGTCTCCGAGGTGCGGGAGATCGTCGAAGACGTTCGCGCGAGGACAGCCGCGCGGATCCTCGAGGGCCTCTATCCGGAGGGGTCACCGCCCAAGGCGCGCGTCGCCGTGCACGGTTGGCTCTGGTTCATGGACGGGGCCTGCCTCGACTGGATCGAGCGACGCGACCTCTCGCGTGACGAACTGCGCGACCTCCTATTGGGGACGCTGCTCGGCGCCCTTATCGCCGCGGGGGCGATGCCTTCGGACAGTCCGAATCCAGCCTGAGGCCCCGCCCGGTACCTTTCTGGGCACTTTGCAGGACACGATTAATCCTGATTTTCCGCCGAGTGGGCCGGCGAAGCGCCGTTCTCGACGCTTCTGGCAGGTCGCCATCGGGTTGGCGATCGTGGTGGTTGGTGCACTTGCTCTGCTTGCCTGGCCCCACGGGGGGGACGGCGGTGGCGGCGGTCCCCTGAACGCAATCGCCGCGGCGGCGGAGAAGACACAGCAGGAACCGGGCGGGCGGGCTTTGATGCATGCGATCGCCACCGTGCCGGGGAAATCGGAGCCGATCACCATGACCGGGACGATGGTCTATGACGCCGATGGTCGCACCCAGTCGGTGATCACGGTCCCGCACACCGTGAAAGGCGATTCGATGACGTTGGAAAGCGTCTCCGACGGGACTACTGTGTACATGCATTCAGACCAGTTCGGCTCGCTGCCTGGTGGAGCCAAGTGGATGATGCTCGACTTCTCGTTTGGCGATGACGTGCACTCGCCAGTTCCCGCTAACGTCGACGCAAAGGGAGAATTGGCTTTGCTCGAAGCGGCGGGCGACGACGTGCGGAAGCTCGGAAAGGAAGACGTGCGGGGTGTTCCGACGACGCACTACAGCGGCACGGTCAGCCCCGCCGACCAGACCGAGCAACTGCACAAGGAAGGCGCGGACACGGTCGCCTCAATCGCGGAAAAAGACGGCTCGCCGTTGCGGGTGGAGGCGTGGATCGACGCCGAAGGGCTCGTGCGGCGCATGCGCCTCGTGCACGAGGCCTCGGGTGATGGCCGAGGCGCGATCGACATGCGCATGGATTTCATCGATCTCGGCATCGAACCCGAGATCGAAGTGCCTAACTCGAGCGAAGTGTTCGATGCGACTGAGATGGCCCAGGAAAAGCTGGGTCTCTCAGACGACGGCTAGCGGTTCACCCTCGTCGCCCCCGGCTTCTCAATAGATTTGCTTCGTGGCCGAGGTTCTTTACTACGCGATCCCCGCGTTCGTGCTGCTGCTCGTGATGGAGCTGCTTTCGTTCAAGTACCTGAGCGACGACGAGCTGGTCGGCTACGAGGCGCGGGACACGCGCACCAGCCTGACCATGGGCGGTGGCAACGTGGTGATCAACGCGATCTGGAAGTTCGTCGTGCTGGTCGCTTACGCGGGGTTGTATGAGCTGACGCCGCTGCGGATGCCGGCGGATAAGTGGTGGACCTACGTGCTCCTCTTCCTCGCCGACGACCTCGCTTATTACTGGTTTCACCGCGTTCATCACGAGGTGCGGGTCTTCTGGGCGAGTCACATCGTTCACCACTCTTCCGAGCGCTACAACCTCTCGACCGCGCTGCGCCAGACCTGGACGCCGATGACCTCGCTGCCCTTCTGGGCACCGCTGGCGCTGCTCGGCTTCGCTCCTTGGATGATCCTGCTGCAGCTCTCGATCTCGCTCATCTACCAATTCTGGATTCACACCGAGCGGGTGAAAAAGCTGCCGGCGCCGATCGAGTTCGTCTTCAACACTCCTTCGCACCACCGCGTTCACCATGGTGCAAATGAGGTCTACCTCGACCGCAACTACGGTGGCATCTTGATCATCTGGGATCGGATCTTCGGCACCTATCAGGGCGAGACGGAGCGGGTCCGGTACGGGCTGACGAAGAACATCCGCAGCTTCAAGCCGACCCGCGTTGCCTTCCACGAGTTCGGCGCGATCGCCCGCGATGTGCGCGGGGCGAGCGGCTGGCGAAACAAGCTCGGCTACGTCTTCCGGGCCCCCGGCTGGTCCCCTGATGGCAGTGGTGGCGGCACGCGCGGTTGAGTCTCGCGGTTAGTTTGGCGATCTGAACCGGGGGTAGCTTGGGGCTATGGAGCTATCAATTCTGTTGATCATCATTGGGATCGTCTTGGCGATCCTCGTCAATTACATATTGGGAATCATTGTGGTCCTGATTGGATTGGCGATGCTGCTTCTACCTCGCCTGCGGGGAGGTGGTGCGCGGGTGTAGCTTGGTGTGAGCCATGACCCCCTGGAAGCTTCCTTTCATAGTTGCCGGGGTTGTGGTGCCAGTTGCCGCGGCCTTCATGCTCGGTGGTCCGGGCGTGGGGGTCGCGGTTGGTGCGCTGGTGATGGTCGCTTTGGTGGCGGTCGCAGTGCGAGAGCGGCCTGCGGAGCCGATCGCGCCGCCACGAGGGCGAAACGGCGGACGCCATGTGCTGATCGTCGCCGCTGAGGACGTTGAGGATCCGGCGGACGTCGAGTTGGTCACACGTGCGGCTGGGATCGCATTGGGGCGCGGCGAGGGCGCTGGCGGCGAAGGGGACGAGGTGCGGGTCTTGGTTCCGGCGCGGATCGGCTTTCTCGATCGCTGGGCATCTGATGTCGAGGGTGCTCGTCACCGTGCGCAGCAGCGCTTGGTGGTGACCGTCGCGGCGCTCGCCAAGGCCGGTGTGGCGGCGGAAGCGCGGGTCGGCGACGAGGACATCGTGCAGGCGGTGGAGGATCAGTTGCAGAGCTATCCGGCGACTGAGGTGGTCTTGGTTGGTGCCGACGAGGATGGCGGAGATGAGGCGGCCGAGCAGCTACGCGATCGACTACGCGCCGGGTTTCACTACGTGCGTCTCGGCTGATCCAGGCTTCAGCAGCCGTGAACGTGGGCGGCGCTGCGTACTACCTGGAATGCACTGCCTGGGATGCGCTTCAGCTGGTTGAGGTTTTCGTCACTCCAGCGCCGGTCGCTGCTGCCGCTGAAGTACCAGTTGGAGCCGTTGTCGGCGACGATCATCCCGTAGTGCTTGAGCGCTTCGGCGATCACCCTGGCGCCGCCACTGAGGCCGCCCACGCCATAGTCGGATTTGAGTCGCAGCCGCGTCCCCATCGCAGGAGCGTTTGAGTTGGAGGTGTCGCCGGCGCAGTGTGAGGCGGGGTGGGCCCAGGCGTTGCGAGTGCTGTCGAAGGTGACGCGGATCGCGTGGTTGAGGTGACCGGCGGCGACTTCGTCGTAGCGGACGAGGCCGGGGAAGATCGGCAGGCCGGCGGCATCGGCGGAAGTCCAGGAGTCAGGGCGGCGAGCGGCTGAGCGCAGGTCCCATTTGGCTCCTGAGTCAGCGTTCCAGTGATCGCCCTTGGAGAAAGCGCGGTAGAGCTCGTAGAGCGTGCAGCTGGCGCGGTCGACGACGAGCACGTGACGGTCACCGTCGCTGCCGTTCCCACCCTCGACCGGTGCACCCTTGGGCACCGGGAAGGGGCCAGGGTCGCTCTCGTCGCCGTAGGCGGTGTAGTGGATCGGCAGCTTGGGCTGACCCTGGCCGACGACGGCGTAGGTGAAGCCGTAAGCGCGGGGCGAGCCGAAGTCGGGGTGGAGATGGTCGCCGCCGTGGGAGTTGATGTAGGCGATGGTGGCGGCGGAGTTGCGGGCGACGGGTGCCTTGGAGATGTCCTGGTTCCAGGCAGCCTCTGTCGGGAGGGATGGTGCGTTGGCTGGCGTGCCGGGAGGTGGGGCGGGGAAGACTGAACAGTCGCCCAGATCCGGATAGGGGCCGACCGCCTTAGCGGAAGTAAGTCCGACCGCTGCGAGTATCGCCAGGCCAAGGAGCGTCAGTGTCGCCGCGAGCCAGCGCTTCCGAATTTGACCCGACTGGAGTGTGGTCAAAGTCGGCTACGCATCCCCGTCGACCTGATCCCGGACCCGAAGCCGGCGGATCTCCAGCTCGTCGATCTCGAGCTTGCGGATCGCCGCCTGTTCGATCGTCAAGCGCTTGATGGTGAGCCGACCGACGGCGAAGCCGCCGATCGCCGCCGCGCCGACGGCAAGCGCCCCGATCGCGACGGCGCCGCGCGCCTGCATGCCGGTGGCCGCGGCCGGGCGCATCTCCGGGCGGAAGAAGGAGATCCCAAAGCGCTGGGGCATCGCCCGAACCGTAGCGCGGCTAGCCTGGGCCCCGATGAGCGTGGACGACCGTCCAATTCTGCTGGCGATTCAGCACGTGCCCTGGGAGACGCCGCACCGGATTCTCGACGCCTGTGGCGCCCTCGACGTGCACACGGTCAAACCGCTGGCGGGCCATGCGCTGCCCGATCACGACGAGGTCGCGGGAGCGGTCGTCATGGGCGGTCCGATGAACGTCGACGAAGTCGACGTTCATCCCGAGCTGGGAGCCGAGCGCGAGTGGCTGGCCGAGGCGGTGCGCCGGGATCTGCCGGTGCTCGGCATCTGCCTCGGGGCGCAGCTGCTGGCCCGGGCGCTAGGGGCTGACGTTAAGCCGGGGGAGGGGCCGGAGCTGGGCTACGCCCCGGTCGAGATCCTCGACCCCGACGACCCGATCGTCGGCGGCCTCGCCCCGAGCACGACCGTCCTGCACTGGCACGGCGACGCCTTCGACCTCCCGAAGGGCGCGATCCACCTGGCCCGCTCGGCCCGAACCGAGGTCCAGGCCTTCCGCCACGGCAACGCCTGGGGCGTCCTCTTCCACCCCGAGTCCGACTTCGCCCTGCTCGAGGCCTGGCTAGCCGTGCCGGAGATGGTCCACGAGGCCTGCGAAGCGCTGGGAGACGCCGGAGCCGCCGGCCTTCCCGGCGAAGCGGAAGCCATCGAGGCCGATCTGATCGCCCGCACGACACCCGGCCTCGAGGCCTTCGCATCCCTGGTCGCGTCCCGCTAGATTGAGAGCAGCGTGGTGGCAGTAGCTCAGTTGGTAGAGCTCCGGCTTGTGGTGCCGGCGGTCGCGGGTTCGAATCCCGTCTGCCACCCTCATAAGCCCCTGCAAATCAGGGACGATGGATGATGAAAACCATCGAGCCCGGCCCTTGACGAGCGCTGAAACAGGCGAGGCGGCTAGCGCAGCTCGTCGAGGGATTTGACCTCGACGTCGAAGGGCTCGTCGGCGGCGCGGCGGCGGCGGTAGGGGGAGACGACGACGCGGTGGGTTTCGCCGCAGGGGCAGGGGATCTCGACGGGGCTGGTGTCGGCGGCGGGGTCGGTGTCGACCTTGAGGCGGCGGAGTGTGCCGGTGGCTTTGCAGCCGAAGGAGATCACCCAGCCGTAGTCGGGTCTTTCGCGTCTTTTCGATTTGTAGGGGGCGGGCATCGGCACATCCTCCCTGTTGGGGGAGACGGACGCCGCTCACCGCGAAGGGGATTTATCCAAGGCTGCGAAGAGGGGCGCTATGCAAACTCATCCGGCGCTTGGCGCCTTCCGCGGGCGCTTGGCGCCGGCGCTGATCATCTTGGCACTCCTCGCTCTCGCCCTGCCGGCGGGTGCGCTGGCCAAGAAGTCAGCGTCTCCCGTCCTCACGTTCAAAGTGATGGAGGTGGGTGCGCCCCGCAATCCAGCCGCCGGCATCGTGCCCTTCACGAACGCGATCTATCGCTCCTGCGAAGAAGCGCCGGCACCGAAAAATCCGAAGCGCAGCCCCGAGTGCATGATGGTCGGCAGCGTCGGCTACGACTATGGGATCGGCAAGCTCGAGGTGACCGTCGCCCAGTGGGTGACCTTCCTCAACACGGCCGACCCGCTCGGGCGTAACCGCCGCGACCTCTACAGCGAAAACGAGAGCGGCGCGGCCTGGCCCCGCTTCGGCCAGGTCAACTTCAACGCCGGCGCTTCCGCCGGTCACCATTACTCGCTGGCAGCGCCGGAATGGGCCGACAAGCCCTACGGGTTCGCCAACTTCCTTCGCGCGGCGCGCTTCGCCAACTCGCTCTACAACGGCAAGCTGCTCGCCAAGAGCAGCGGCACTGAAGGGCCTTACAGCTTTCCCTCTACAAGGTGCGTCTCTCTCCCGAAACCGAGCGGGGGATGTACGACATGAGAAACCCGAAGACGACCCGTAAGGCGAAGACGGGTTTTGTCATCCCCAGTCAGGACGAGTGGATCAAGGCCGCCTATTACGACCCGACCGGCAAGGGCACCTACTCCTACTGGCAGTACCCGACCAACCCGGGCCTCTTCGGCTCTGAAGAACAGGCGCCCAAGGAAGCCCTGCTGGGCCCGACGACCGGCGACGTCACCAATGCCTCGACCCAGCCGCTGTCGATCTACCACAACCCGAAAGCCATGACTCCGGCGCCGAGCTGGTGTCCCTCGAATCAGACGGCGGAAGCCTGCGCGGTCGACAACCCCTTCGGCTTCTCGGCCGAAAGCTACGGCAAGGCCTATACGAGCAGCCTCGGCACAGTCGGCCAGGCCGGCACGCCTTCGCCTTGGGGCACGCTCGATCAGGGTGGCAACGCGGTCGAGTGGACCGACACGATCACCGCACCCCCGTTCGGGGTCAAAAGGGGCAAGCGGGTCTGGCGGCGCCTGCACGGCGGCATCGCCAACGCGCCCGCCTACCAGCTCTGGCTCTCGGCGGTTGGCCTGCAGCCGCAGAACAACACCTTCTTCACCGCGACCTACCCGTGGCTGGGGCTGCGGATCGGCGTGGTGGGCGATCTGAAGCTGGGCAAGCACTGAGCCTGGGCGGCCCGGCGGGCGAAGGTGTCCGCCGGGCCACATAGGTTGCCGCCCAATGAGTGGGGGGCGCATATTCGGGGTGCTGGCTGCTGTTTTCGCCGTGCTCGCGCTCGTCTCCAGCGCTTACGCGGCGCCGAAGCATCAGGCGCCCAAACAGCCGGCTCCGAAACATGTCGCGCCGCCCAAACAGCCCGCGACGCCGAAGCAGTCGCAGCCGGGGACGCTGACCCAGCTCGCCGGCGAGCACGGATGTCTGGTCGACCGCTCCGCCAAGGCGGGCACCTGCGGGCGGGCGCGGGCGCTGAACGGTCCCGGTCCGTTCATGGGCTCGCGGGCGATCGCGGTCAGCCCGGATGGCAAGCAGGTCTACGTCGCCTCCTCGAAGAGCGACGCGATCGCGATTTTCACTCGCAACCGCCAAAGCGGCATCCTCACCCAGTCGAAGAAGGGCGCCGGCTGCGTCGCGGTCAAACGCGCCTTCGGCTGCGCCGGCGCGATCGGCCTCGACGAACCGAACTCGGTCGCGATCAGCCTCGACGGCCGCAATGTCTACGCGACCTCGCGCGCCGGCAACTCGATTACAGCCTTCTCTCGTAACCCGAAAACGGGAGCGCTGCGCCAGCTGCCACCCCCGCTCGCGGGTTGCATCTCCAGCTTGCCGATCCCGAGCTGCGCCTCTGGCCTGGCGCTCCTCGCCCCCGATGTGGTCGTCGTCAGCCCCGACGGCAACAACGTCTACGTCGGTTCTTTCTTCGGCAACTCGGTCGCCGCTTTCGCACGCAACCCGGCGACGGGAGCGCTGACGCAGCTCTCGGGCACCGCCGCCTGTATCGCCGAGGCGACCACGGGCTGCACGACCGGCATCGCCCTCAACTCGGTCGAGGGCCTGGCGATCAGCCCCAGCGGAGCCAACGTCTACGCCGCCACCGCGCTCTCGAACGCGGTGGTGACGCTGTCGCGCGACCCCGCCACGGGCGCCCTCGCCCAGGCGAGTGACGGCAGCGGTTGCATCGTCCAGAGCGCGCTTGCTGGCTGCACCGTCGGTCGCCAGCTCAGTGGCGCCAACGCGGTCGCGGCCAGTCCCGACGGCGACGGGGTCTACGTCACCTCGTTGTTCAGCAACAGCGTCACCTCCTTTGCCCGCAATGGGTCGAGTGGGGCCCTGACTCAGCTGGAAGGGGCCGGTGGCTGCCTGATCTACCTGCGCTCCGCCGGCTGCTCCTTTGGTCGCGCTCTCTTCGCGCCCGAGGGGCTGGCCTTCTCACCCAACGGCAAGAACGCCTACGTCGCCGCCTTCAAGACGGGGGCGATCGCCGTTCTCAATCGCGGCAAGGCCGGTGCGGTCGCGCAGAAGCCAGGAACCGCCGGCTGCGTGGCGGCGCCTTCGCTGTCCGACTGCACGGCGGCCCGGGCGCTGAAGGGCGTCAGCTCGATCGCGCTCAGCCCCGATGGCCGTTATCTCTACTCGACCTCTTTCGAAAGCGATGCGGTCGACGTCTTCAGGAGGAATCGATGAGCGAGCGGGACGACGAGCGGCGTGAGGAGGGGCGGCAGGACGGGCTGACCCGCAAGCAGGTGCTCGGTGCCGGTGCCGGTGCCGCAGCGGCGGCGCTGCTCTCCCAGGGTGCCGGGGTGGAGCGGGCGCTTGCCGCCGGCAAAGGCGGGCCGCGCAACGTCGCCGGGATGAACATCATCCTCATCCTCACCGACCAGGAGCGGGCGATCCAGCACTTCCCGCCCAACTGGCTGCGGCAGAACCTGCCGGGGATGCGGCGGCTGCGCCAGCACGGGCTCAGCTTCGAACGCGCCTTCACCAACGCCTGCATGTGCTCGCCGGCCCGCTCGACCCTGATGTCGGGTTACTTCCCCGCCCAGCACGGGGTCAAGTACACGCTCGAGGAAGACATGCCCTTCCCGGAATACCCGTACCAGGTGGAACTGCCGCGGCCACCGGTTCTCTCGAATCCCGCCACGGTGATGAAAGCCGCCGGCTACAACGTCATCTACAAGGGCAAGTGGCACTGCTCGAAGCCGGCGGAAAAAGAAAACGCCAAGCCCTCGGACCTGGAGCGCTACGGCTTCAGCCGCTGGAACCCGCCCGACGCCGGCGCCAACCAGACCGTCCCCGAGGCGGGCGGCGGCTTCATCGACAACGACGGCCGCTTCATCGAATCGGTCGGCTCACCGGAGGCCGGCGACGAGGGCGTGATGCAGTACCTGAGCTCGGCCGCTGCCCAGCAGCAGCCCTTCTTCCTGGTGATCTCGCTGGTCAACCCGCACGACGTCCTCTTCTACCCGAGCAAAACCTTCCAGGAAGCCGGTTACGACAAGTCCTGGCTCCAGGGCGACATCAGCGTGCCGGAGACCAATGACGAAGACCTCTCGACCAAGCCCACGGTGCAGGAACAGTTCCTGAAGATCTTCAACCTCACCGGCAAGCCGCGGACCGAAGCGGAAAAGCGCGCCTACCTCAACTACTACGGCAACCTGATGCGCTCTTCCGACAACTACATAGTCAACGTGCTGAACAAACTCGAAGAGGCCGGCCTCTACGACGACACGCTGATCGTGCGCACCGCCGACCACGGTGAGATGGGGCTGACCCACGGCGGCATGCGCCAGAAGAACTTCAACTTCTATGAGGAGGCGACGCGGGTGCCGCTCGTCTACTCCAACCCGAAGCTGTTTCCGGCGCCGCAGAGCACCGATGCGCTGGTCTCCCATGTTGATTTCCTGCCCACCTTGGCCAGTCTCGCCGGCGCGCCCAGATCGGCCCGCGCCAACTGGCAGGGCGTGGACTACTCGAAGCTGGTGTTGAAACCGAAGACGGCCAAACCGGTCCAGGATTACGTCGTCTTCACCTACGACGACATCCAGTCGGGGCAGAAGAACGGCCCCTACCCGCAACCGCCGAACCACATCGTCTCGATCCGCGAAGGCCGCTGGAAGCTCGCCAAGTACTACGACAGCAGCAAGAAAAACCCGAAGCCGACACAGTGGGAGATGTACGACTTGAAGACCGACCCACTGGAGAAAAAGAACCTCGCCTACGAAGGCTACGAACGCTCAGAGCGCGAGGAGGCCCAGTTCCAGCGGCTGAAGCGGAAGCTGGCCAAGGTCGAAAAGACGCGCCTGCAGCCACTCGCCAGTGCGCGATCGTAGGTAATTCGTACGGTTTCGAGGCGAACCGCTCAAAGATCTATAGAGTGCGCCGGGTTAATCGACCGGGAGGCGCCCGATGATTTCTCGTTCCAGGATCGGCTTGCTGTGCGCGACCGCAACGGTGGCCCTTTTGCTCTTCGCCACGACCGGCGCGGCGGCCGCGGCGGGCATCGAAGGCGAAGTCGTAGATTCGGTCAGCAAGGCGGGTGTCGAAGAAGTCGAAGTCTGCGTCTACGAAGCGGTCGGTTTCGAATTCGTCGCTTGCACGGAAACTGATCAGAACGGCGAATATGCCGTTTCGGGACTCTCGGACGGGGGTTACCTGGTCGAATTTTGGGCGCCGTACCTCGGGTATGTGACCCAGTTCTTCGACGGTGTCGCGTTGCCTGAAGAAGCAGACGAAGTCACGATCGCAGGGGGCGTCTCGGCGACAGAAGTGGACGCGGAAATCGAACTGGGCGGTGCGATCGAAGGGCGGGTGAGCGATGCCGCCGCCGGCGCTGGCCTGGCGGGCGTAGAAGTCTGTGCGGGGTCGGCAACCCAGTTCGGAGGTTGCGTTCTCAGCGGCTTCGGCGGCAACTACGCGATCGAACCTCTCGGCACGGGCTCCTACAAGGTCGAATTCTCGATCGCGGGCTACGAAACGCGCTATTACAACGAACAGGCGACCTTCGGGAGCGCGAACTTGGTCAATGTGCTGGCTCCCGAAGCAACCAGCGGCATCGATGCGCACCTGAGCAAACCAGGGCCTAGCGTCATCGTCAGGCCCGTAACGGTGCCGACGACCCCGCCCTTGAAAACCGTCAAGCCGAAGCCGAAAGTGGTCAAGTGCCGCAAAGGCTTCAAGAAGGTCAAACGGCATGGGCGCAAGGTCTGCGTCAAGAAGCACAAGAAAAAGAAGAAGCATCGGTCTTAACAACTGACGGGAGCGTCGCACCGACGTTTGGGTAGGTGAGAGACAAACGCCGGAAGGGAGTCCGATGCGACGCTTTGGAGTTGCGATTGCGCTGGTGTTCGCGCTGGTGCTTGCCGGGACGACCGTTGGCATGGCAGCAAAGCCAGGGACGGCCGATCTGGCGATTACGAAGACCGATAGCCCCGATCCCGTAGCTGCGGGAACGGCGCTCACCTACACGATCGGGGTGCAGAACCTCGGGCCGGACGCGGCGAGCGGGGTGACCGTCACCGATCAGCTTGCGAAGGGCCTCGATTTCGTGTCCGCGACCCCCAGCGCCGGGTCCTGCTCGCGACAAGGCCAGAAAGTCACCTGCCAGCTAGGCGTGGTCGGTACCCCCGCGGTCAACTACTCGCCGACGACCGTGACCCTGACGGTGATCCCGCGCAGGCTGGGCGTGATCAGCAACACGGCCTCGGTAAAGGGGGATCAGAAGGACCCGCGCACCGCGAACAACAAAGCCACCGCAACGACCACGGTCACCGGTCCACCGGCGACCTGCCGTGGGGCGACCGCCACGATCACCGGAACGAATGGGCGTGACGTCATCACCGGCACACCCGGGCCCGATGTGATCGCCACCTTTCGCGGTAACGACACGATCGCCTCGCTGGGCGGCCGTGACCTCGTCTGCGCAGGTCCCGGCGCTGACTACGTTGGGGCTGGCACCGCGGCCGATCGCGTCTTCGGCGGCGCGGGCGCGGACCGCCTCGTCGGCCGCGGCGGTCCCGACTTGCTCGAGGGACAGGCCGGCCCCGATGTGCTGAAGGGAGGGCGTGGGGCGGATCGCTTGCGCGGTGGTCGCGGCTTCGATCGCTGTGTCGGCGGCCCGGGCCACGACTCGATCCGGGGGTGCGAGCGCTAGGCGAGGGTAGTAGAACCGCGCTGTGGAATTCCAGATCCCGATCGTTCAGGCGCCAATGGCGGGGGGACCGTCGACCCCCGCCCTGGCGGCCGCCGTCTGCGAGGCGGGTGCCCTCGGTTTCCTCGCCGCCGGCTACAGGTCGGTGGCGGAAGTGGGCGAAGAGATCGCCAGCCTGCGCGAGCGGACGAGCCGGCCCTTCGGCGTCAACGTCTTCGTGCCGTCGGGTGAGCCCGCCGATCCGGCGGTGGTCGAGGCCTACGCGCAGCGGCTGGCGCCCCTGGCTGAGCAGATGGGGGTCGACCTCGGCGAGCCTCGATTCGAGGACGACGAATTCGAGACGAAGTGCTCGGCCCTCGCCGAGGACCCGCCCGCGGTTGTCTCGTTCACCTTCGGCTGTCCGGAACATGGACTGGTCGATGAGCTGCGCGAGGCCGGCGCGGAGGTGTGGGTGACGGTCACCGACGCCGAGGAGGCCGTGATCGCGGCGCGCGCCGGCGCCGACGCGCTCGTCGCGCAGGGTGCCGAGGCTGGGGGCCACCGGGGCTCTTTCGCCGATCGTCCCGATCGGGTCGAGTACGGTCTGCTGGCCCTGCTGCAACTGGTGCGTGGGGAGGTCGATCTGCCGCTGATCGCCTCGGGCGGAATTGCGACCGGCGCCGGCATTGCCGGGGCGCTGGCCGCCGGCGCCACGGCAGCGCAGCTCGGCACCGCGTTCATGCTTTGTCCGGAGGCGGGCACCTCTCCGGCTCACAGAGCGGCAATCGCCTCGACCCGGCCGACCGGCCTCACCCGCGCCTTCTCCGGTCGCCTGGCGCGTGGAATCGTCAACCGGTTGCAAGAGGAGCACAGTGACGCCGCGCCGCTCGCCTATCCCCAGGTTCACCACCTCATCTCGCCGCTGCGGGCCCACGGCCGCGAGGTGGGCGACGAGGACGCGATCAATCTCTGGGCGGGGGAGGCGCACGCGCTGGCCGAAGCGCGGCCCGCGGCCGAGGTGGTGGCGAAGCTAGACCGCGAGGCGCGCGAGGCGGCAGCTCGACGCCTGTAAGCAGCGCGGCCCGACTCCGGATACGGTCCCGTGCGCTGATGAGCGATGTGAGCACCGGAACCGACGTTTACGCGATCCCGCAGGAGCTGCTCGACTTTCGTGAGACGATCGGGCGGATCGCGCGCGAGCGGATCGCGCCGCGCGCCGCCGAGATCGACGAGAAGTCCGAATACCCGCGGGACGTGCGCGAGCTTCTGGCCGAGCACGACATCCTCGCCCTGCCCTTCGAGGAGGAGTACGGGGGCACTGGGACCGGCACGCTGATGCTGCAGATGGCGGTCGAGGAGATCGCCAAGTCCTGCGCCTCCAGCGCCCTGATCCTGATGGTCCAGGAGCTCGGCTCGCTGCCGATCCGGCTCTTCGGCAGCGACGAGCTGAAGCAGCGGGTGCTGCCCCGCTGCGCCAGCGGCGAGTGGACGCCCGCCTTCGCCCTCTCCGAGCCCGAGGCCGGTTCGGACCCAGCGGCGATGCGGACCCACGCCGAGCTCGACGGCGACGAATGGGTGATCAACGGCTCCAAGAACTGGATCAGCAACGCGGGTGTCGCCGACTTCTACGTCGTCTTCGCCGTTACCGATCGCGAAAAGCGGCGGATCACAGCCTTCATGATCGAGGCCGACAGGCCCGGATTTTCAATCGGCAAGCTCGAGCACAAGCTCGGCATCCGCGGTTCGCCGACCGGCTCGCCGGTCTTCGACGACGTGCGGGTACCGGCCGAGAACGTGATCGGCGAGGTCGGGCGCGGCCTCGGTGTCGCCCTCGGCACGCTGGAAAGGACCCGCCTTGGCGCCGCGGCGCAGGCGGTTGGGATCGCCCAGGGGGCGACCGATTACGCGACCACCTACGCCTCCGAGCGAGTCGCCTTCGGCAACCCGATCCTCGACCTGCAGGCGATCCAGTTCAAGCTGGCCGAGATGGAGACCGGCACCGCCGCCGCCCGCGAGCTGCTCTACAAGGCCTGCGCGATGGCCGACCGCAACGACCCCGCCCTCGCCAAGCACACCTCGATGGCAAAGCTCTTCGCCTCCGACAACGCGATGCGGGTCACGGTCGAGGCGATCCAGGTCCTCGGCGGCTACGGCTACGTCAAGGAGTACCCGGTCGAGCGCATGATGCGCGACGCCAAGATCACCCAGATCTACGAGGGCACCAACGAGATTCAGCGCGTGGTCATCTCCCGCGCGATGGACCCGCGGCGCTAAAGCCGCGCCGACTCTGCTTTTCGTCCACCTCTTCGCGAGGAGCAGTTTCGTGCGGAAAAGTGAGTCCACATGTGGGGTTTCACCTCCACCAATTAAATAATTCACAGCGGTTGGCTCAATCCCACTAAATATTTTTCCCGCAATCAAGTTTTTCTGCTTATGATGCGCCGCGCGGGCCCAAGGACTGGGTCCGCGTCAGGGTCAAATCGAATGGAGGGGGCATTCAGTGGGGAGGGAGGCCGCTGCCCGGTCGGCTGCCGTATTTGGGCAGCGGCCCGGCCCTGACCTCGTCGACTCACACCTTCTCCGGGAGGGAGCTGTTTTGAGACGAGTGCAAAGGCCAAGGTTGCTGTTGGGTGCCTTGGTAATGAGCCTTACCCTGCTCTGTCTGGGTGCATCGAGTGCGTCGGCGTTGCCGGAACGCTTCTATGGCATGAACGCAAACGGGTCGATGTACGGAAATGAAGTGGAATGGGATGCGCTGTCGAGAGCCGGCGTACAGCGTTTCCGCATGCAGATCAACTGGCAGAAAGTCGTCCAAGCGGGAAACTGGAAAGAACCCCCGGCTTGGGAAGCGACCTACGACAAGTACTTCATCGCTGCCGCAAGGCACGGCATCGAGGTGCTGCCGTTTCTATATGGCCGGGACAACGGCTCCAGTCAGTACTACCTGGCCGGTCAAGCCGGTTACACCGAATGGCTGAGCTTCGTTGAATACGTCGTACGACGTTACGGGCAGAACGGAACGTTTTGGAACGCCCACCCAGAGCTAGGGCAGTTCCCGGTCAAGGTCTGGGAGGTCTGGAACGAGCCGAACCTGAAGCCAAACTGCCCGAGCGAATCGTGCAACGGCAAGCAGTACGGAGAATTCCTGGTCAAAACCTCGGCGGCGATCAGGAATGCCCAAAAAGGCTATTCCACGACCGTGCTTTTTGGTGGCCTCTACCAGGAAGCCTGGAACTATCCGATCCAGAAATACATCGAAGCGGCGGCGCTTGCCACTGGGATCAAAAGCGCCTACGACGGTCTTTCCCTCCATCCTTATGGACTGGGAAAAGCGGGGGAACCTCTGCGCTCCTTCCCCGACAAGGCTGCGGCGATCCCGTCGGACATCAGTGGTGCCCACGAATTTCAGGAAAAATCCCTAGGCGCCAAGCCGATTTGGGTCACCGAGGTCGGCTGGCCCGTCGATGAGGGCACCAACAACGAAGGCGACGTCCAGACGGTTGACGAAGGCGAACAGGCCGGCCTCCTGAACGCAACCTACAACTGGGTCAAGGCCAACTGGACTACCTTCGACATCAAGTACGTAGCTTGGTACGACTACAACGATGTCGATGAACCAAAGTGGGAATCTCACGCAGGCCTTAGAGATGCGAACGATGATTTCCGCCAGGCCTGGTATGCCTACGAGGGCCAGACCGGCGCTGCCGCCTGGCCTCCCTCGTACAGCTACAAGCTCGGTACGAACAACGGCTCGGGCTTCACCTGGGGATCCACCAACCTCAATAACTACTACCAGCCGCAGAGAATGGCCGTGGGTGATATCAACGGCGACGGCAAGGCCGACATAGTCACGGTTGAGAAAGAAGCCAGCGGCGGCGCGTATGTCTACGTGCGCGGGATAAGCAACGGATCGGGTGGCTTCGCCTGGTCCGGAACGAATCTGACCGGGATGGCTGAAGCCCTGAAGATGGACGTCGGTGACGTCAACGGCGACGGCAAGGCGGACATCGTCGCGGTGGAGCGGGAAAGCGGGGGCCTGTTCCGTTACATGCTCGGCACGAGCAATGGTGCGGGCAACTTCGCCTGGAACTTCACCAACCTGAAAGGGTTCTATCGACCGGTCGCGATGGCGTTGGGCGATATCAACGGTGACGGCAGGGCGGACATAGTCTCGGTTGAGAAAGATGGCAGCAGCGGCTATTACACCTACGTCCGTGGCATCAGCGACGGCTCGGGCAATTTCGCCTGGGAAGGAACCGGCCTCAAAGGGATGTACCACCCGTTCAAGATGGCGGTGGGCGACATCACCGGCGATGGCAAGGCGGACATAGTCGCGGTGGAGAAGGAACCCGTGACTGGCTTTTACAACTACGCCCGTGGCATCAGCAACGGCTCAGGCGGGTTTGCTTGGGCCGGGACGGGCCTCCCTCTGATGTATCAGCCAAAGAAGCTGTCACTTGGCGACGTCAACGGTGACGGCAAGGCCGACATCGTTGCGATGGAGAGGGAATCGAATGGCCAGTACGACTACGCCCGTGGCATCAGCAACGGCTCAGGCGGGTTTGCTTGGTCTGGGACGAACCTGGTCGAAATGAACCACGCCCAGAGGATGGACGTGGGCGACGTCAACGGCGACGGCAAGGCCGACATAGTCAGCGTCGAGCACTAACGCTCAGCGTTGATCTAGGCATCGGCGGGAGGTGCGGCAGCGTCCGCTCTCCCGCCGATGCGACCAGCCGCTTAGGAGCGGCCCTCAGCGACCTGCGGCCCGCTCTCGACCTCGATTTCCGGAAGCATCCGCTTGAGCCAGTCCGGGCACCACCAGTTGCGACTGCCGAGCAGCTGCATCACGGCTGGGACGAGGACCATGCGGACCACGGTGGCGTCGAGGAAGATCGCCGCGGCGAGGCCGATTCCGAAGAGCTTGAGGAAGACTTCGGGTGAGGCGACGAAGGCGAGGAAGACGACGACCATGATCGCCGCCGCCGCGGTGATCACGCGCGCGGTCTTGGCCAGGCCGTCGGCCACCGCGCGCCTGGTGTCGTGGTCCTCGAGGTACTCCTCGCGGATGCGGGAGACGAGGAAGACCTCGTAGTCCATCGAGAGGCCGAAGAGGATCGCGAACATCATCACCGGCATGAACGGTGCGATCGGCACTTCGTGGTCGATCCCGATCAGTTCGCCGACCGCGCCACCCTGGGCGACCAGGGTCATCACGCCGTAGGCGGCGCTGACCGAGAGCAGATTCATCACCGCCGCCTTGAGCGAGATCAGCGGTGAGTGGAAGGCGAACAGCAGCAGCAGGAAGGAGAGCCCGACCACGCCAATGATGAAGAGCGGCATGCGACCGGTGATGTACTTGCTCTGGTCCTCCAGCGCCGGGGTCACGCCGCCGAGCCTGGTCACCACGCCCGAGCCTTCGAGCGCATCGGGGATCACGGTGTGGCGGAGGTGGTCGACGAGGTCGGTCGTCGCCGCGTCCTGGGGCGACGTGGTGGGGATCACGGTGAAGAGCGCCGCGGTCCCCTGCGAGTTGAAGCGCGGAGGCGCGACGTAAGCGACCCCAGGGTCTTCGCGCAGCTGCGTCGTCAGGTTGTCGACCGCCGCGCGCGCTCCTGGGTCAGGCAATTCGGCGGCGATCACGAGCGGGCCGTTGGCGCCGGGGCCGAAGCCCTCGCTGATCAGGTCGTAGGCTTCGCGGGTCATCGTGCCGGGTTTGTCGTTGCCGGCGTCGGGGAAGCCCAGCCGCATGCCCAGCGCCGGCGCGGCGAGGGCGAGCAGGATCGCGGTGGCGACGATCGCCGCGGTCCAGGGCCGCCGCTGCACGGCGTGGCTCCAGCGGGCGGCCGGGGAGTCGCTGCTTCCTTCCTTCTCCAGCCGGCGGCCGAGGAAGGGGATGCGCAGGCGGTCGACCTTGGGGCCGAGGTAGGAGAGCAGCGCCGGCAGCAGCGTGATCGAGGCCAGCATCACGACCAGCACCGCGAGCGAGGCCGAGATCGCCACCCCGTACATGTAGGGGAGGCCGGTGAGGAAAAGCCCCAGCACGGCGATCACCACGGTGCTGCCTGCGATCAGGACGCTGCGACCGGCCGTGGAGACCGCCTCGACGACGGCGTCGTGGCGGTCCTTGCCGGCGCGCATCGCTGCCCGGAAGCGGGTGAGGACGAGCAGCGAGTAGTCGATGCCGACGCCGATCCCGATCAGGCCCGAGACCGCGGTGGTCCAGTTGGGCACGTCGATCACGTTGGCGAGCAGGGCGATCAGGCCGCCCGAGGAGATCCCCAAGCCGACCAGGGCGATCAGCAGCGGCAGGCCCGCCGCGACCAGCGAGCCGAAGGCGATCAGCAGCACGATCGCGGCGCCGAGGAAGCCGAGCCCCTCGGGGCTGGTCTGTTCCTGCGCGGCGTAGATCGGTTCGCCACCGAGCTCGATCTGCACGCCGGCGCCGTCGTTGTCTTCGGCCGCGGCGATCAGCTCTTCGCCTTGCTTCTTCTTGACCTCCCAGCCCGGCACGTTGAGCGGCAGCGTCGCGGTCGCGATCGTGCCGTCCTTGGAGACTCGGATCGCCGAGCGCCGCTCGACGTGTTCGACCCTTTCGGCCTGGCTGAAGAAAGCGTCCATCTTCCGCTTGGTCGCTGGGTTTTCGACCCCCTGCGGGTTCTTCCAGACGACGTAGATTTCCTGACCCGAGTAGCCGCTGAATTCACGCTTGGTGAATTCGCTGGCCGCCTTCGACTCCGAACCCGGAGTGTTGTAGTCGGCGTGGAACTCGCCGGCGAGCGAGGAGCCGAGCCCAATCAGGACGACGGTCGCGACGATCCAGGCGAGGACCATGCGGCCGCGGCGGCGATAGGCGATGTCGGCGAGGGAGGCGAGACGGCGGGTCATCGAGCGGTCCTTTCTCTGGGGAAATCCGTTGCAACCTAGAAAGGTTCTGGGATGAAACGATTCTTAGCAGAAAGCAAGGCTGTAGGCTTTGCGATCTCGTGGGCACGAAACCGATAGTGGGGGACGCTGCGCCCTCGACCCTGGCCTTTCTTCTCTCGCAGGTCGGGATGCACGCCTCGCGTCAATTCGCCGAGCGGATCGCCGAGGTCGGCCTGCATCCGGCTCTCTTCCGCGTCCTCAACCTCGTCGACGCCGCCGAAGGCCATTCCCAGCAGGCAATAGGGGAGGCGATCGAGGTGCCGCCGAGTCGCATGGTCGGCCTCGTCGACGAGCTCGAGCAGCTGGGTCTGGTCGAGCGCCGCCCGCACCCCAGTGACCGCAGGGTTCGTGCTCTCTACCTCACGCCCAAGGGGCGAAAGACGCTCGAACGCGGGCGCGAGATCGCCAAGGCCCACGAGCGCGACCTGACCAAGGGCATGCCTGCCGCCGATCGCAAGCGCCTCACTGAGTACCTGCAGAAGATCGTCGACGAGCAGACGATTGGGCGGGGGATTCACCCGGGGATGAGCGGTAAGACCGCCCCAGCAAGCTGACTCAGACGCGCCGCTTCTCGCGGAACATTCTCATTGCGTGCTTGCCGGCCGGGTGGTTTCGGAGCTCGCGGACTTTTGCCGCCATGGGCGCCGGGAGCTCCTCGGGCTGGGGGAGGGGAACGCCGTACTCGGGCGGCATCAGCACGGACGCCGCAAGCGAGGCGAAGGTGAGGTCGGCGGCGCTGAAGCGCTCGCCGCAGAGGTAGGGACGCCCATCGCTGAGTCGCCCGGCGACGCCGTCGAAGACCGCGTGCACCGTCGCCTCGGATTGTTCGGCACTGGCGGGGGTGATGTCGAGGTAGCGGTCGATGATGCGGGAGACGAACGGGTAGGCCAGCGGCAGGCCGCGGCGTTGCCAGGCGGGCACGCCGGTGCACGCGTAGGCGATCGCGATGTCACGACGGCCGCGCAGGTTGAAGTACATCCAGCGTCGCCCCTCCGGCCCGAGCCGCTCGTCGAAGTCACGTTGCAGCTCCCGGGCTTCCGCCGCGGCCGCCGGATCGTCGGGAAACAGGGCGCGCTCGGGCCGTGCTCGCGCGCTCGCCTCCTCGATGATCTCGGCTGACTCGGCGAAGACCCGATCCCCCCAGACGAGCACGGGCGCGGTTTTCTTCCCACCGGCGCGCTTGACCGGGACCCAGTGGATCACCTGCAGGTGCGGCCGCTCGTGGTAGGCGATGCCCGCCCAGTCGAGCGCCCAGCGGGCCTTCTCGCAGTAATGGCTGATCGGGATCGTGATCAGGACCGGCGTCTCGGTCATCGTCTCCGGAAACGGCCGAGCGCCTGTTGGACACCCACGATTGCCTGCTCCCCCGAGCGACAGCCTGCATCCCTGCATAGTTTTGCCGTGAACCCCTGCCCGGCCAGATCGACGCGTCCCGCGCCCGGCATCTCCACGCTCAAAGGTCCGGTCCAGGTGCTCTGCCCGTCCGCTTGGCGCTGAAACGTCGCCGAGCCGTGGAAGGGTGATGGCGGGTCGACGGTTGCCGAGGAGGGGAAGTTGCCGTCGTCGCCAAGGGTGAGGGTTTTTTCCGGCCCGTGAGCGACCACCTGCCTGAGGATCTGCATCCCTTCTCGCTGTTCCGTGACGTAACCGAAGAAGAAGGTCAGCGTGCCGGGTGGGGAGTCCACCGTGTTGGCGGAGAAAGCGACCTGCTTTCCCTTAGAGCGAGAGAACGCGAGCAGCCTCGTCACGTTTTCCGCCCGCGAGGGCTCGTCGGGTTCGAATATCGACCGCTTGCAGATCTCTTTACTGCGTGTGACGACTTCGCCCCGTGCACGGGGCGCATCCGCGGCTGTGTAGCCCTGCTCTCCGCGGATCTGGATCGTGCCCTCGAAGTAGCCCTTTTGGAGGATGGTCTGGCCCCCTTTGCACTGCTTGAAGAACCCGGGTTTGGTTTCGGGTGGTCCTACGGGGTGGAAGCGCACCGAGGCCCTTCCGACCCCCGGAAACTCGACCCCAATGTCATCGCCACCCAGCTGAGAGTGGCGCACCAGGTAAATAGCCACGCCTGAACCCCTATCGACGTACATCTCCACGAAGCCGTGGGCTGCCTTGGAGATGTCGATCGAGTAGCCGTTGCTGCCCTCCAGGTGCATTTCGGCTTCGTGGCTGCCGGGGAAGACCAAGTAGCCGGGCTTGGCGCTCGCCAGGGCGGGAAGCGCGAGCAGGGCGATCGCGAGGCAGGTGAGGAGGATCGCCCTTTGGCCGCCAGCCTTCATTGCCGCAGATTATTCGCTTTTACCCTGACTGGCCGCGGCAGCGGCCCTCTCACGAAGGCGCCGGTCGAGGCGTTTATATGGATGACCGCAGCAACGAGAGGATTGGATGCTCGCGACCCACACCATCATCGACTCGCCGATCGGGGAGCTGACGCTCGTCGCCCGCGATGGCGTGCTGAGTGGCCTCTACTTCCCGGGGCACTGGCACATGCCCGCGGCGGACGTCTTCGGCGCCCGGGTGGAACGCGGCTTTGAGCCCGCGGAAGCGCAGTTGGCCGAGTACTTCGCCGGCGGGCGGACCGACTTCGAGTTGACGACCACCGTCATCGGCGACGATTTCCAGCGGCGGGTGTGGGAGCTGATTGACCGCATCCCGTACGGGCAGACCACTACTTACGGCGAGATGGCGCGTGAGCTCGGCGACCCCACCCGGGCGCGGGAGGTCGGCAGCGCGGTTGGCCGCAACCCGCTCTCGATCGTCGTCCCCTGTCACCGGGTGGTGGGCAAGGAAGGGCAGTTGACCGGCTACGCCGGTGGCCTCGAGCGCAAGCGTTTCCTGCTCGAGCTCGAGGGCGCTCAGGATTGGGTTGGAGCCCAGGGCGAGCAGCTGCTGTTGTCCTGAGGGCCGCGTCGTCAGCGTTGCCGCACCGCGTGGGCGGTGAGATCGCCGGGAGCGCCCCTGGCGCGGAAGTGCCGCTGCTCGGCGACGATGGCCTCGTCATCGAGATTCTCGAGGACGACACCAGAGACGAGGATCTCACCCGGCTTCGCCGCCTCGGCCAGGCGGGCGGCGATGTTGACGTCGACGCCGAAGTAGTCGTCGCCGAGCTTGCGAGGGCGGCCGAGGTGGATGCCGGTGCGCAGCTGCGGGTCGTAGCCCTCGACCTCGATCGTCTCCATCCGCTCCTGCGTCGCGAGCGCGGCCTCGACGGCGCTGTCGCTGTCCCAGAAAGCGGCCATCAGGCCGTCGCCGAGTCGCTTCACGACCTCACCTCGGTTGGAGGCGATCGGCGGCTCGACCGCCTCGCTGAACTGGCGCAGGAGGGCAATCGCCTGCTTGTCGCCGGCCTCCAGCGCCCAGCTCGAGAAGCCGACCAGGTCGGTGAAGAGGATCGCGACCTCTACCCTGCCGCGGCCGCGGTCCTGCGACTCGGAGAGCCGCTGCCAGGCCTGCAGGGCGGTCATGCCGAGCTCGCCGAGCAGCCCCTGCTCGGCGCCGCGGAAGGTGACGAGCTGGCGGGCGGCGAGGTCGGCGGGACGACCGCGAGCGGTGGAGAGCCGGTCGACGAACTCGTCGTCTCCCATCGTCCGCTCGCGCGTGTGCCGCACCGATTCGACCAGCCTCGGATGCCGATTGAGCCGGCGCGCGGCGGCGAGGAAGCGCTTTATCGCCGGTTCCCTTGGGGTTTCAGTCACCGCGCCAGACTACGATCTCGCCGATGCAGATCGACGGCATCGCACTCGAGCAGCCGGCGCCGCCGCTGAACGGGTTGCTGCGCAAGGGCCTGGCTGCGAGCGCGGACGAGGTCGCGCTGGTCTCGGCCGAGCGCTCGCTCACTTGGCGCCAGCTCGACGAGGAGAGCGCCCGCCTGGCCGGCGGCTATCGCGGCTTGGGCCTGGAAGCGGGGGACAGGCTGGCCTCGCTGATGCCAAATCGGATCGACCTCGTCGTCCACTACCTCGCCTGCTTCCGGGCCGACCTGGTCGCGACGCCGCTCAACTACCGCTACACCGCGCCCGAGCTCGACCACGCGCTCAGGGTCAGCGGGGCGCGGGCGCTGCTCGCCCACGTCGAGCGGGCCGAGGACGTGGCGGCGAGCGAGCTCGCTGGTGGCCTGGAGCTGGGCACGATCGGCTACCGCGACCAGGGCGAAGCCGAGGCGGGTGGCGAGTGGGGCCACGACTTCGCGGCGCTGCTCGAGCACGAGCCCTTGGCCGAGGGCCCCGCGCCCGACCCCGATCAGCCCGCCGCGATCTTCTTCACCTCGGGCAGCACCGGTCCCGCCAAGGGCGTCACACACACGCGCGAGTCGCTGCGCTGGATGATCGCCAGCGCCGCCGCGGCCTTCGAGCTCAAGCCCGAGGATGCCTTCCTGCCCGGCTCTTCGATGTCGCATATCGGCTCCTTCCTCTGGGCGCTGAGCATGCTCTCGGTTGGCGGCCGCGTCGTCGTCGCCCGCACCACCGACAGCCACGAGCTGCTGCCTCTGCTGCGCGAGCAGCGGCCGAGCGTGATGGCGATGATCCCGGCCGCGCTGCTTGCCCTCGTCCGCGATCACGACCTGCACCCCGGCGACTTCTCCTGCCTGCGCATCTGCCGGGCCGGCTCGGACAAGGTGTCGACCGAGCTGCTGAGCGAGTTCGCCGCCGCGGCGGGCTTTCCGATCGTCGAGGGCTACGGCATGACCGAGGTCGGCCTGGCGACTCTCAACCCACCGTCAGGCGAGATCAAGCAGGGCTCGATCGGCCCACCGATCTGCGGCTACAGCATCGCCCTGCGCGACGAGGACGGGGAGCCGATCGACGGTGAGACGGTCGGGCGGATCTGGATCCGCACCCGCAGCCGCATGGCCGGCTACTGGGAGGCTCCCGACGCGACCGCCGAGGTGGTGATCGACGACTGGCTCGACTCCGGCGACCTCGCCCGCGCCGACGCGGACGGTTACCTCTGGTTCTTCGGCCGCAAGAAGCAGGTGATCGTCCACGACGGCTCCAACATCAGCCCGCTCGAGGTCGAGGCGGCGCTCGACGAACACCCCGCGGTCGGCAGCGCCGGCGTCGTCGGCATCCACGACGAAGTCCACGGTGAGAACGTGCGCGCCTACGTCACCCTGCGCGAGGGCGCTGAGCCTCCCACCAGCGCCGACTTGATCATTCACTGCCGTGAGCGTGTCGGCTACAAGGCCCCGGAGGAGATCGTCTTCATCGACGAGATGCCGCTCAACCCGACCGGCAAGATCGACCGGGTCGGGCTGAAGCGGATGGCGGAAGACCACCTCCACCCGCACGGCCTCTCCGGCTGAGGCGCTCAGGGGTCAGGCGCCTTCCGGCTCGCCCTCTCCCAGTCGCTCCGGGAAGCGGGGCAGACCGTCGTCGGGAATCGGCTCCCAGGGAATCGCGTAGGTGGTGAATTGGTGGGCTGAGGGCCTGATGCCGGGGTCCCCGTCAACGCAGCCCAGGCGTATCCCGACCAGGTTCGCGTCGTCCGGGTTGGTCGTGTGGGTGTGGCTGCCACAGAGCGAGCAGAAGGACTTGACCCAGCCGTCGCCGGGGTCCCAGGTGCGCAATTGCTCCTCGCCCGCGGTGACCGAGAAGGAGCCCGGCGCACAGAGCGCGGTCATCGAGTGCGAGGTGCCGGAGCGTCGCTGGCAGCGCTGACAGTGGCAATAGAGGGCGCCGAGCGGTGGGGCGTCGACGTTGAACCTCACCGCGCCGCACATGCACCGGCCGCCTAGTGCCTGGAAGCCATCGGTCATCTCAGCAATGTAGGGCTAGGACGTCGCCACCGAGCGCCGGGCGGTCTCTCCGGCACGGTGCCAGAGGGCGTAGAGGGCGATTGCGACCAGGGGCACGATGAAGTCGGCCCAGAGGGTCAGGCCGGTGTTGTCGGGAGCGTGGTTGTCGTGGATCGCGGTTTGGTGGATGTGGCCGTAGGCGTCGCCGAGGTAACAAACCGAGACGGCGATCACGGCGGCGAGGAGGAAGCCGTCGCGGAAGCGGGCGCAGAGCACGCCGAGAATGCCTACCGCGAGGTCGGCGAATCCGACCTCGGTCTGGAAGCCGCCGTCGCCGTTGGTGAAGCCGATTTCCCTTGCCGTGCTGGGACCGTCGAAGAAGTGGAACATCGCGCCGAAGATCGCGGCGACGCCGACGGCGACGACCATCCACCAGACCAGGAAGATTTCCAGCGTGCGGGCGGTGCTACGCGGTTGCTTGTCGCGATGACGGTGGATCGCGGCGCCGACTAGCGCGATCGCGGCGAAGAAGAGGAACGGCATGCGGGGCGCAGCCTACTGTCCAGCCGGCGCTCGAGTGGACGATTGACCTACGTATGCGGTGGTCAATGGTTCAGCCTGCCAGGGCTCAGCTGCCGAGCGGAGGGAACGCCGGCGGGCGGCGCTCGACGAAGCTGTCGACGCCCTCACGGAAGTCGGGGCGCCCGAAGGACTGCTCCATGTGCTCGACCGCGGCGGCGTCCGCCTGGGCCAGGTCCCGGATGAGGTCGTCGTGGATCTGGCGCTTGATCGTCGCCATCGAGGCGGGGGAGCTGAGGTCCGCCAGCTCGCGCGCGTAGGCGTGGGCATCCTCGGCCGCTCGCCCCTCCTCGGTGAGCCCGTCGACGACGCCGAGGCGCTCCGCCTCCTCGGCGAGGAAGGTGCGGCCGGAGAGCAGCAGGTCGAGCGCGACGGAGGTTCCCGTGACCCGGGGCAGGACCCAGGAGAGGCCGTACTCGGCGATCAGGCCGCGGCGGGCGAAGGCCGTGGTCAGCTTTGCCCCTGCCGCGGCGAAGCGGATGTCGCACATCATCGCCATCACGAAGCCGAGCCCGGCGCAGGGGCCGTTGATCGCGGCGATCACCGGCTTGCGCAGCGAGCGCGGCAGGCTCTGGGGCCGCGGGTCGGGCTCCGCCGAGGAGCCGCTGCGCTCGACTTCCTGCAGGTGCTCGAAGTCCGCCCCGGCGCAGAAGCCGCGGCCCGCCCCGGTGACGACGATCGCCCTCGCTTCGGGATCTGCGTCGGCCTCCTGCAGGCGGTCGAAGTAGGCGCGGCCGAGCTCGGGCGTCCAGGCGTTGAGCGAGTCGGGCCGGTTGAGGGTGACGTGCGCGACTCGCTCGCGGACCTCGTAGAGGACCGTCTCGCTCACCGGCGCGCCTCCGCCGTTTCGACCGTGACTTCGACCCGTTCCAGCAGCCGGCGCGCGTTGCCGCCCAGGTAGGCCCCGCGCGACTCCGGCCGCAGGCCGAGCAGCTCGACCTCCTCGAGAGCCCGCTCGTAGCGCAGCATTGGCCAGTCGGCGCCGAACAGCACCTGCTCGCGCAGCACCGTGTCCATCAGGTGGGCGATGTCGCCCCAGCCGCCACCGGCGCCGGGGGCCATGTAGCGGGGGGCGATCGCGCCGAACTCGAGGTAGACGTTCTTGTGCTTCCAGGCGACCGCGGCCGCCTCGTGCGGCCAGGGCCAGCCGCCGTGGTGGCAGATCAACGTCAGCTGCGGGAAGTCGCAGGCGATGCGGTCGATCAGGACCGGACGCTCGTGCTCAAGCGGCCCATGCGACGAGAAGTTGATCCCGGTGTGGAGGCCGACCGGCACGCCGAGCTGGGCGCAGCGGGCGTAGACGGGGTAGCAGCGGCGATCGATCGGCGAGATGCCGAGGAACCCCGGCTCAAAGACGATGCCGCTGAGCCCGTGGTCGAGGATCGCCCGGTCGACCTCTTCGACCGCGGCCATCGGGTCGCGGGGGTCGACGCAGCCGAAGCCGCAGGCGACCCGATCCGGGTTGTCGCGGACGACCGTCGCCAGGCGGTCGTTGAGCTCTCTGGGGTCGGCCCACTCGACCTCGGCCTGCATCACGCCCAGGTCGACGCCGCAGCGCTCGGCTTCCGCGAGCCAGTCTTCGACCGTGCAGTCGAGGTTCTGCAGGAAGCCCTCGTAGACCTCGTCGTAGTGCAGGTACTCCTCGGGGACGGGCGGCTGGGGCTGCTCGCGCGTGTCGCGCGTCGGCAGCTTGACCCGGAAGTCGATGGTCGGCTCCGCCATCTGCTCAGGCCGTCGCTTTCCCATCGCCGCTGACGCTGGCAGCGCCAAACCCGCCGGTGCGCTCGAGCTGCTCGGCGGAGCCTTCCAGCGTCTCCATATACGAGTGGTAGAGGCGCATGCTCTGCTCCAGCGGCGCCCCGAGGCCGCGCAGGGCGAGCTCTTTGGTCATCGCCACGGCGTCGGCGGCTCGGGAGCCGATCGTCGCCGCCAGCTCGCGCGCCGCGGGCATCAGCTCATCCGGCTCGACCAGCTCGTTGACCAGGCCGATGCGCAGCGCCTCCTCGGCGTCGATGAAATCGCCGCTGAGCAGCAGCCGCATCGCGTTGCCGAGGCCGACCACGGCAGGCAGTCGCAGCGCGCCGAAGCCGTGCAGGAGGTTCCACTTGACCTCGGGCGCGCCGAACTGCGAGGCGGGGGTGGCGAGGCGGATGTCGCAGAAGAGCGCCAGCTCCAGCCCACCGGCGACGGCGTAGCCGTCGATCGCCGCAATCAGCGGCTTGGAGATCGAGAGGCCGAGGTCCCAGCGCTCCGCTTTCCAAGGAGCCCAGGGACCGTTCTCCGGTGCCTTGCTGTGCATCTCCTTCAGGTCGGCGCCGGCGGAGAAGGCCCGCCCGCCCGCGCCGGTGACGATCCCGACGTGGACCTCGGGGTCGTCCTCGATCCTCTTCAGCGCTGCCGTCACTTCGCTGTAGGTCGTCGTGTCCATCGCGTTGAGGGCGCCGGGACGGCAGAGGGTCACCGTCCCGACTCCCTCAGCTCTCTCCTCGGTGACGGCCATCACCGCCTCCCCTCAGCCATGCCCATGCAGTCCCTTTGGGCGCTGACGTTCGCTTGGGTCGGGCTGGTGGTCGGGAACGTAGGGCGGCACGTCGGCGCGCACGTCGGCCTCCTCCGGGGTCGCGGCGGCGAAGAGCTGCCCGGCCTCGACCAGGCGGGCCGGGTTGCGCCGCTCCAGGATGAGGGCGATCACGACGGCGACGGCGATCGCCGCCAGGGTCGCCCAGATGAAGTAGCGCAGCGGCGAGGGCGGCGTCGGGTGAACGTTGCCGTAGGTGACGATGCCGACGCCGATCAGGCCGACGATCGGCACGATCAGGTGTCGGCCGACCGAGAACTCGGGCCGGTGCTGCTCGTAGTAGTACTTGACCACCCCGACTCCGAGCAGGGCATAGGCGGCGATGAAGAAGAGGGTCGCGATGTAGGCGGCCCAAGAGGCGAGTTCGCCCGGCGCGTAGATCGAGCCGAGGATCAGGGTGATGGCGAGGAAGACGACGGCGACGGTGACGATCGCCCGGCCCGGGGCCCCCTTGCTGTTGACGTGGTCGAACCAGCGGGGCAGCATCCGGTCCCGCCCCATCGAGAAGATCATCCGCGAGGCGGCGGTCACCGTGACGATGTTGAGCGCGATGAAGCTGGTCATCACGGCGATGATCGAAAGGGTGCCGAGGAACGGGCCGGAGAAGTTCCGCGCCAGGGTGTCGAACGGGGTGCCGTCGCTCTGCAGCGCTTCCAATCCCGCTTCGGTAAGACCGAAGCCGACCACGCCGGAGTACATCAGCAGCACATAGAAGGCGCCGACCGTGAGCGTCGTCACCAGCACCGCCCTGGGAATCGTCTTATGCGGCTCGTGCGCCTCCTCTCCCAGCGTGGTCGAGGACTCGAAGCCGACGAAGGCGAAGATCGCGAAGACGAGGCCGTAGATCACCCCCGAGAAGCCGAGCGCGCTTTCGGAGGGGTCGAAGGGCTTGAGGCTGAGCCCGTCGGCACCGCCGTTGAAGAGCACGATCAGGGCGATCAGGCCGAAGATCAGGATCTCGAAGGCGAGGAAGAAGAGGCCGACCCGCAGCGACGGCGTCAGGCCGACGGTGGTTATCACCGCGGAGAAGATGATCAGCGCCGCGGCGAACCACTGCCAGGCAATGGTCACCCCCTGCCCTTCGAGGTATTCGCTGACGAAGGTCGAGAAGAAGCAGAGCTGGAAGGGCAGCAGCAGGACGTAGGCGCCGAAAAGCAACACGCCAGTGACAAAGCCGACCTTCGGCCCGAAGGCGTGCGAGAGGTAGGTGTAGAAGGAGCCCGCCGCCGGCAGCTTGCGGGCGAACTCGCCGATGATCACGGCGAGACAGAGCGAGAACAGCATTCCGATCAGCATCGCGAAGGGCGAGGCGAAGCCGCTCTCGCTCGCGATGAAAACGAATCCAGCCGTGGCCCCCGCCGCCGGCCCGATCAACGCCGCAGATTGCACGACTGCGCCTCCCAGGCCCGTTGAGCCTCCGCGCAGAGTGGAAATGCGGTTGGACGTCGACTCCATTTGACTCTTACCTCTCTTTCGACTTTCTCTCGTTCCAGTCGGGCAGTTCTTGGTCGCGGTCCCAGGCGAGGGCGAAGGGGTCCTCGACTTCCGCGATCAGCGCGCTCTTCATCACTCGCATCGAGGGCGTGCGCGGAAACGGCTCCGTGCGGTACTCGATGTAGCGGGGGACCTTGTGCTTGGCGAGGCGGTCGCGGCAAAAATCGACCAGAGCCGCCGGCGTGACAGCGTTCGCATCCTCGGCGAACGCCACGTACGCCTTGACCTCCTCGCCTCGCAACTCGTCAGGCACCGCAACGACCGCAACCTCGAGCACGGACGGATGGGAGCGCAGGACGTTCTCGACCTCGGCCGCGGCAACGTTCTCGCCGGCGCGGCGGACGATGTCCTTCTTGCGACCGAGGAAATAGAGATAGCCGGCCTCATCGCGGCGCGCCAGGTCGCCGCTGTGGAGCCAGCCATCGGTAAGCGTTTCGGCGGTTGCCTCAGGCCGGTTGAGGTAGCCGCGCATCATCCCCGGCGCCTTGATCAGGATCTCGCCGGGCTCCTCGGGGCCGACCTCGCGGCCCTCGTCGTCGACGAGGCGGACGCTGACGCCGGGGCAGGGGAGGCCGATCGAGCCCGAGCCGGTCATCTCCTCGGCGTGCTCGAGCGGCATCGCCACGACCAGGCCGGACTCGGTCAGGCCGTAGCCCTCGACCCAGGGGAAGCCCCAGCGCTCGACGAACTCGGCGTGGAGCTGAGCGGGGATGCCGATGTGCAGCGCGAACTCGACCCGCTGCCGGCGTTCCTCATCGCGCGGCTCGCCCTTGAGCAGCAGGGCCGGGATCGAGGCGAGGGCGAAGAGCCGCGTGACCTGGTGCTCGACCACGACCGACCAGAAGCGCGAGACGCTGAAGTGGCGCATCGTCACCAGCGGCGCGCCGGCATGCAGCGAGGTGAGGAACAGCCAGGGCGGGTCGTTGTAGAAGAACTGCAGGCAGCAGAGCAGGCGGTCGTCGGGGTCGAGGCCGTATTGGCCGAGGTAGAGCTCGACGAAGCGCAGCCAGTAGTCGTGGGCGACCATGCAGCCCTTGGGCGGGCCGGTCGTGCCGGAGGTGTAATAGACGTTGGTGATCGCGTCGGGGTCGACGCTGACGTCGGCCAGCCGCAGTGGGCCGGACTCGCCGACGCAGTGCGCCAGGCCGCAGGGCTCGGCGCCGCTGACCACGACCACCTCGGTCTCGCTCGGGTCGATCACGGCCCGGATCAGCTGCTCGTGCTCGCCGCCGCAGATCGCCAGCTTGGCGGCCGAGTCGCGGACGATGTGGCCGGCGTCGTGCTCGCCGGCCGAGGTGTTGACGGAGACGAGGCTCGCTTCGCAAGCGTTGACCGCCAGCCAGGCGACCATGAACTCGGTCCGGTTCTCGAGCATGATCAGGACGCGGTCGCCGGGCTCGAGCCGCTCCTTCAAGTAGGCGGCGAAGCTCTCGACCGCGGCGCGGAAGCGCTCGCGGGTGACGACGGTCCCGTCCTCGAAGATGAAGGCCGGCTTGCCAGGCTCGCGATCAAGCGCCTCGCGGGCGAGGGTGATGATGTCGGCAGGCAGGTTGGCGACGGCTGAATCGAGCGGGGGCCAGCTGGCGGCCTCGAGGCGATTCGCCGGCGCCGGCGTCACTCGTACCAGCGCTCCGGTGCCACCTGGGTTTTCTCTGGCCAGGCGAGGTCGTGGGTGAAGATCAGCTCGGCGTCGTGGCGCTGCGCGAGCTCGCGGATGCGCTGCCAGCTGGCGACCATCGCGTCCGGGCTCCAGACGATGCCCGGCAGGATGTTCTGCTCGATGTTGCGAGGGATGTAGGCGGCGTCGGCGACGAGGATCAGCGTCCGCCCGCCGTCGAGCTGGACCAGCATCGATTGGTGCCCGGCCGTGTGGCCGGGCGTGGGGAAGATCACGACTCGGCCGTCGCCGAAGAGGTCGCGCTCGCCTTCCAGCTCGACCCACTCGACCGGGTGGTCGAAGTCGGCAGGCAGGTAGATCTCACGCTGATAGATCGGCGGCCAGTGGGCGAACTCGAGCTCGCGGCGCTGGGCGTAGAAGGTCGAGTCGGGGAAGAACTCGATCCCGCCGGCGTGGTCGTAGTGCAGGTGGGAGAGGACGACGTGCTCGACGTCGGCCGGCGCGAAGCCGGCCGAGTCGAGCTGGCTGACGACGTCGTCTCCCTCCTCCATCGTCACCTCGAATGCATCGGCGGCCTCGCCGAGTCGGCCCCGGGGATCGTCAATCAGGGCCGGGTGGCCACCGGTGTCGAAGAGGACATTGCCCTCCGGGTGGGCGACGACGTAGAAGAAGTAGGGGATCTCGACCTTCGTCCCCACTTCCGGGTGGAAGGGGTCGAAGACGGACATGTCGGCGATCTCGCCCCCGCCGTGAAACGCGTACACACGGGGGCCGGCCATCTCAGCTCGCCTTTCCTGTGGTCGCGGTCACCGGCGGGTGCGTGGCGAGATCGGGCCGGTGCGAGGAGCCGGCCATGGCAAGGGCAAAGCCCGCGAGCTCGTCAGCGATCGTGGCGAGCGGCGTCGGGCCGGAGGGCGTGTACCAGTAAGTGACGCCATTGCACATCTGGATCACGGCGAGGCGGAAGAGTTTCTGGTCGCCGATCTTGAAGTCGCCGGACATCGTGCCGCGCATGATCACCTCGGCCCAGAGCGCCTCGTATTCGTCGCGGATCTTGACGATGCGGCCGCGGTTGGCCGGTTCGAGCGAGCGGATCTCGGCGTCGCCCACATAGGCGTCGAGCAGGTTCTCGCCGTTGTAGAGGACGTGGGCGCGGGCGATCCCGGCCAGTTCCTCGGGTGGGCTGGTCGCATCCTCCATCGCGGTGCGGGCGCCGGCGACCATCTCGTGCATCGCGTCGCGCATGATCGTCAGCAGCAGGTCCTGCTTGCTGCCCATGTGGTGGTAGAGGGCCGCGGTGGTGACTCCGGCTTCGTCGGCGATCTCGCGGATGCCGGTTGCGCCGTAGCCACGGGCGGCGAAGAGTCGAACGGCAGCGTCTCGGATACGGGCGCCCGTATCTGGGTTTCTCTTGCTTACCGATCGATCGATTACCTGACGGTAGCAACGGTCCAAAGGGCCTTCAAGCCTTTTCTTCAATCTGGGCCAGGGTGGAGGAGAATGGCGCCGATGGCTGGGCGGAAAGGCCAAAAGGCGGTGCGTGCGACGGTGCGCGGCGCGGTTCAGGGCGTGGGATTTCGCGAAGCGACGGTTCGTGCCGCGGGTCGATTTGGAGCGTTGGGCTGGGTTCGCAACGCCGACGACGGCAGCGTGCTGGTCCACGCTGAGGGGCCGGATGGCGCGGTGGGGGAGCTGCTCGAGTTCCTAGAGGCTGGGCCGAGGGGCGCGCGGGTGGCCGGGGTCGACGTCGAAGAGGTCAAGGTCGAGGGGCACGAGCAGTTCGCGATCCGCGGCGTCAGCGCCGGCGTCTTCGTCGTCCAGGAGCACGCGGCGACCGCTCACCACTTCGACCTGCGCCTCGAGGTCGACGGCATGATGCGCTCCTGGGCCGTGCCCAAGGGCCCGACGATGGACCCGGCGGTCAAACGCCTCGCGGTCCAGGTCGAGGACCACGAGATGTCCCACAACGACTTCGAGGGACCAAGCGAGGGCGGCGGCGTGATCGTCTGGGACCGCGGCAGCTACGAGCAGGGCGGCCGCGTCCCCTGGCCCGAGGCGCTGGAGCGCGGCCACGCCGTCTTCGTCCTCCACGGTGAGAAGCTGCGCGGCGGCTTCGCCCTGCAGCGCACCGGCCGTGGCGGCGACAAGCCCCAATGGCTGCTGATCAAGCGCCGCGACGACGAGGCGGAACCAGGCGTCGACGTGGTCGCGGAGCGCCCGGCGTCGGTGGTCAGCGGCAAAACGCTCGACGATCTTCTGGGCGGTTGAGCGAGGCGATCTTCTGACGCCTTCGCATGTCTATAGGGGTGTAAAGGCATCAGAAAATATGGTTGGCACGTGGCGGTGACGCTTGACGAGTTGACGGTGGCGGATGAGCCCTCGACCTGGGAGCGGCTCGGCTTCGCGGTTGCGGGCGACACCTGCGTGGTGGGGGAGGTGCGGATCCGGCTGGCGGGACGGGACGCCGGTAAGGGCCTGGTCGGCTGGTCACTGTGTGGGCTTGTTGGGGCAGACGCCGTTGGGCAAGAAGATGGTGCCGATGAGATCGATCTGGACGGGCTCCCGACCTCCATTGCTCTCCGCGAGCCACCCGACGCGCGCGCTGCGCACCCCAACGGTGCCACCGAGCGCCCCACACATCCCAACGGCATCACCGCGCTCGATCACGTCGTCGCGGTCAGCTCCGACCTCGACCGCACTATCGCGGCGCTCCAGGCCGCAGGCCTCGACCTGCGCCGCGTCCGCGAGGAGCCGACGCCGGCGGGGGCGCCGCGGCAGGCGTTCTTCCGCCTCGGCGCCGAGATCCTCGAGGTCGTGCAGGCGCCGCCAGAGGCGATCGAGCGGACTGGTGGAGACAGGCCGGCCTTCTTCTGGGGCCTCGCCTTCGTTGCCCCCGACCTCGACGCCACCGTCGCCCAGCTCGGCGAACACATCAGTGAGGCCCGCGACGCCGTCCAGCCCGGCCGCCGCATCGCCACCCTGCGCCGCTCCGCCGGCCTGGCGTTGCCGGTCGCGTTGATGACGCCGACCGCTTAGGCGGTGGCGCGGGCGGCGAGGCGCTCGTGGACGAAGCGGACCACGGCGGCGCCCTCGCCGACCGCTGTGGCGCAGCGCTTGATCGAGCCGGCACGCACGTCGCCGGCGGCGTACACGCCAGGGACGCTGGTCTCGAGCAGGCCGTCGGCACCGGCGTCGGCGCCGGTGAGGACGAAGCCCTTGGGGTCGCGGGCGATCGCGTCGCCGAGCCAGTCGGTGCAGGGGGTGGCACCGAGAAAGAGGAAGAGGTGGGAGAAGGGCAGCTGGGACCCGTCGGTCAGCGTCACTCCCTCGAGCTTGCCCTCGGAGCCGTGCAGGCCGCTGATTTCGCTGCGGTCGCGGACCGCCACGCCGTAGCGATCGAGGTCTTCGATCAGGTAGGTGGACATCGTCTCGCTGAGGTCGGCGCGGCGGTGGAGGAGGGAGACCAGGGCGCCACCCCGGGCCAACCAGATCGCCGCCTGGGCCGCCGAGTTTCCACCGCCGACGACACCGACCCGCTGACCGCCGCAGAGCTGTGCCTCCGGCGGGCCGGCGGCGTAGAAGACGCTGAAGCCCTCGTACTCCTCCAGCTCCTCTATCGGCAGGCGCCTGTATTCGGCGCCGGTCGCGAGCAGGATGGCCGGGGCGACGATCTCGTTGCCGTCCTCGAGCCGGAGCAGGTGGCGCTCACCGTCGGTCTCCAGCGCGGCCGCCCGGTAGGGAGTGGCGGTGCGGGCGCCGAACTTACGCGCCTGGGTGACCGCGCGGCTGGTCAATTCGGTGCCGCTGATCCCCGCAGGGAAGCCCAGGTAGTTCTCGATTCGGCGCGAGGTGCCGGCCTGTCCACCGAGCCCGGTGCTGTCGATCACGAGGGTGTCGAGCCCCTCGGAGGCTCCGTAGACCGCGGCGCCGAGGCCAGCCGGACCGCCGCCGACGATGACCAGGTCGACCTCTTCGCGCCGCTCGAGCTCGCGACCGATGCCAAGCGCGCGCGAGAGCTGCCCGTTGGTGGGCCGGCGCAGCTCGGCGCCGCCCGGCAGCCGCACCAGCGGGATCTCCTCGGGCGCGAGGTCGGCCAGCACGGCCGCGGACTCCTCGCTCTCCTCCGGCGCGTGCCAGGTGTTGGGTAGGCGTTGGCGCCTGGCGAAGTCGAGGAGGCGGCGGGTCTCGGCCGAGTCGCGGGGGCCGAAGATCTCGATCCCGACCCCCTGCTCGCGCTGCAGCAGCTCACGCCGTTCGATGAAGGCCGAGAGCAGCAGGTCGGAGAGCGAGCCGTCCTCGAAGAGCAGCCGGCGCAGGACTTCGCGGTCGACGGCGACGTAGCGCAGCGGCTGGGTGACGATGGCGGTGAGGAAGACGGTCTGCCCGGAGAGCAGGTTCATCTCGCCGAGGAAGCTGGAGGGGCCGTGGCGGACGATCTCGCGGCCGGCGGCGTCGGTGATCGAGACCTCACCCTCGCGCACCGCGATGAAGGGGTAGGTCGCGTCGCCCACTTGGAAGAGCGTCTCGCCGACTTCCGCGGTCAGCTCCTCGCCCTTGCCGGCGAGGGTCTGGAGCTGGGAGTCGGAGAGGACCCGGCGGGCCAAGCGTGCCACGGCGCCAAGCCTAGACGGTCCCCGGACCCGCCCAGCGGGCCCGCGGAGCACACTCGCTATCCTCCTTCTAGGACTAACTACAGAAATTGGACTGAGCCATGGCCTATCTCTTGATTCCGCTTGAAGATGCACTCGTTTTCCCCGGCGTCTCCGCGACCCTGCCGATCGACACCGGAGAGGAGGAGCGCGTCTTCCTGCTGCCCCGCAGCGACGGCGAGTACGGGCGCGTGGGTGTCGTCGCCGAGGTAATTGAGAGCGGGCGCTCGCCGCGCGGCGGCCCGGCCGCAACCGTGGTTGGCCTGCACCGCGGGCTGGCCGGTGCCGCGATCGCCGGCGAGGAGGGCGATGACGGCGCCCTGCGCATCGAGGTGCAGGAGGTCCACGACGGTCACCCCGACGACGAGCACACCCTGGAGCTGGCGCGCGAATACCGCGCCGTGGTCGAAGAGATCCTCGAGCTGCGCGGTGCCGACGATCGCATCGCCGCTTTCCTGCGCTCGGTCGAGGAGCCGGGTGCGCTGGCCGACACCACCGGCCTCAGCCCCGACGTCTCCAACGAGCAGAAGCTGCGCCTGCTGGAGGCGATCGACGTCAGCGCCCGCCTGCAACTGGCGGTCGAGCTGCAGCGCGAGCGGCTGGCCGAGCTGCAGGTGCGCAGTCGCATCCGCGAGGACGTCGAGTCCGGCGCCCAGAAGCAACAGCGCGAGTACTTCCTGCGCAAACAGATGGAGTCGATCCGCAAGGAGCTGGGTGAGGACGAGGCCGACCTGATCGGCGAATACGAGCGCAAGATCGCCGAGGCGGAGATGCCCGAGGCGGTTGCCGAGCAGGCTGAGAAGGAGCTGCGGCGGCTCGAGCGCCAGGGCGAGCAGTCGCCCGAGTCCTCGACGATCCGCAGCTACCTCGATTGGCTGATCGCGATCCCCTGGGCCAAGCGCTCCGAGGAGCGGCTCGACCCTGTCCACACGCGCGAGGTGCTCGATGCCGACCACGCGGGGCTGGATGACGTGAAGAAGCGGATCACCGAGTTCATCGCCGTGCGCAAGCTGCGCGAGGAGCGCGGGGTCGAGGAGGAAAGCCGTGCCAACGGCGCGATCCTGACCCTGGTCGGGCCACCTGGCACCGGCAAGACCTCGATCGGCGAGTCGATCGCGCGGGCGCTGGGACGCGAGTTTGTCCGCATCAGCCTCGGCGGCCTCCACGACGAGGCCGAGATCCGCGGCCACCGCCGCACCTACATCGGCGCCCTGCCGGGCCGGATCGTCCGTGCCCTGCGCGACGCCGAGACGATGAACCCGGTGATCCTGCTCGATGAGGTCGACAAGGTCGGCGCCGATTGGCGCGGCGACCCCTCGGCCGCCCTGCTCGAGGTGCTCGACCCGGCGCAGAACCACTCGTTCCGCGACCACTACCTCGACGTCGAGGTCGACCTCTCCGAGGTCGTCTTCATCGCCACCGCCAACCTCGTCGACACGATCCCGGCGCCGTTGCTGGACCGGATGGAGACGATCGCCTTCGACGGCTACACGACCGCCGAGAAGCTGGCGATCGCCCGCGGCTACCTGCTGCCGCGACAGCTCAAGCGCAACGGGCTGGAGCCGCAGGAGGTCGATGCCGGCGAGGAGATCCTGCGCAGCGTCATCTCCGAGTACACGCGCGAGGCCGGCGTGCGCCAGCTCGAGCGCGAACTGGGCAAGCTGCTGCGCGGGGCGGCGACGCGGATCGCCGCCGGCGATGCCGAAACGCCGATCGTGCTCGACGCCGAGGCCCTGCACGAGGCGCTGGGGCGCCAGCGCTTCTTCCAGGAGTCGGTCGAGCGCACCGCGATCCCGGGTGTCTCAACCGGGCTGGCGGTGACCGGCACCGGCGGCGACGTCCTCTTCATCGAGGCGACCGCGATGGAGGGCGACAAGGGTCTGGTTCTGACCGGGCAGCTGGGCGACGTGATGAAGGAGTCGGCGCGGATCGCGCTCTCCTATGTGCGCTCGCACAGCGAGGAGTTGGGGATCGACCCCGAGCGCTTCCAGCGCGAGTTCCACCTGCACGTGCCCGCCGGGGCGATCCCCAAGGACGGCCCCAGCGCCGGCACAGCGATGACCACCGCGCTGGCCTCGCTGCTCTCCGGGCGGCCGGTCAAGCACACGGTCGGCATGACCGGCGAGGTGACCCTGCAGGGCAGGGTGCTGCCGATCGGCGGGCTGAAGCAGAAGGTGCTGGCCGCTCACGCGGCGGGCCTGACCGAGGTGATCCTGCCCGAGCGCAACCGCGGCGACCTCGCCGAGGTGCCGGAGGAGGTGCGCGAGCAGATGACCTTCCACCCGGTGATGAGCGTCGAGGAAGTGCTCGGGCACGCGCTCGAGCCGGCCGCGAAGGGCGCGGATGTCACCGCGATGTCGTAGCTGCTCGCCCGTGCCGAACGAGGTGCGGGCGGCAGCGAAGCTGCTCGAGCGCCGCTGGACGCTGGCGACGATCTACGCCGCTGCCGGCGGCGCTGTCCGCTTCAACGAGTTCCGCCAGTCGCTCCCCGGCGTCTCGCCGACGACGCTCTCCGAGCGACTGGAGCAGCTCGAGGCGGCGGCGATCGTCGAGCGGCGCCTCGTCCCCGGCCGCCCGCCCCACACCGAGTACGTCCTCACTGTTCAGGGTGAGCAGCTGGCGCGGGCGGTGGGTGGTTTGCTCGAGCGCAGCCAGAAGAACGCCCTGGGTTCTGATTAGGGTTCAGCCGGTGAACGACGACTGGCGCCTGCAGGTGGACGTCGACCACCCCGACTCGCTGCTCGACAGCCTCGACGCCCGCGAGCTGGCGCACGACCTGAGCGATGCCTTCCACGACCGGGTCATCGTCAGTCGCGACGACACCCGTGTCTTCCTCTACGCGGGCTCACGGGAGCAGGCGGAAGCGGCCCACAAGCTGATCGTTGAGCTCGACCAGGAGCACGCCTGGAACGCGACGATCGACTTCAAGCGCTGGCATCCGGAAGCGGATGAATGGGAGGACCCGGACAAGCCGCTGCCCGAAAACGATGCCGCCAAGCTGGCCGAGCATAAGGAGCTGATCGCCGCAGAACGCAAGCGGGTCGAAGAAACCGGCGAGCCCGAGTACGAGGTCCGGGTCGACCTGCCCTCGCGGCACGAGGCCGAGCGGTTCTGCGACCAGCTCAACGCCGAGGGCCTGCCGGCGATCCATCGCTGGCGTTTCCTGCTGGTCGGGGCGACCGACGAAGACACCGCGAAGGTGTTGGCCGAGCGCCTCCGCGCCGAGGCGCCCGAAGGCAGCACGGTGAAAGTCGAGGGGACCTGGAGGACTGTGCTCAGTGAGGAACGGCCAAATCCCTTCGCCGTTCTGGGCGGGCTCGGCGAGTAGGCGGAGCCCGACTCTTCAGCTGCGGACTAACCCACCTGTTCGGTGGGGCGGATCAGGATCTCGTTGACGCAGACGTGTGGGGGGCGGGTGACGGCGTAGGCGATCGCGTCGGCGATGTCCTCGGCCTCGAGCTTCTGCATATCGGCAAATCGTTCGCGCACCTGCTCCCGCACTCCGTCGCGGATGTGGTCGGTGAGCTCGGTGGCGACGGCGCCGGGCTCGATGATCGTCGAGCGCACCCTGCGTGATGCGAACTCCTGGCGGAAGGACTCGCTGAAGGCGCCGACGCCGTGCTTGGTCAGGTTGTAGACGCCGGAGCCGGAACGGGCGAGGCGGCCGGCGACCGAGCTGATGTTGACCAGGTCGGCGCAGCCACGCTGGGATTCCTCGGCGGCGGCAAGCAGGTGGGGGACGGCGGCGTGGGTGGTGTTGATCAGGCCCTTGAGATTGATGTCGATCATTCGCTCCCACTCCTCGGTGGGCGCGCCCTCGATTGGGCCGAGCAGCATCTGGCCGGCGTTGTTGACGAGGATGTCGAGGCGGCCGAGCTCATCGACGGTGCGGTCGACCGCGGCGATCGCCTGCTCCTGATCGGTCACGTCGGACTGGATCGCCAGCGCCGTGCGACCGGAGCCACCGATCTCGCTCGCCAGCCGCTCAAGGCGTTCCAGCCGGCGCCCGGTCACCGCCACTTTCGCCCCCTGAGCGGCCAGTGCCTTCGCGGTCGCCTCGCCGATGCCGCTGCTCGCGCCGGTCACCAGCGCCACCGTTCCCTCGAGTGAGACCGCCATCTCATTGAAACCTACCCGGCGAGGGTTGCGAGCAACCTCGGGCGGCACGCGAGCGAGCGGGGACCGCGCCTTGCGCTATTGATCTAGCCCATGATCGCCGCGCTGGGCTGGGGTGCCCTTGCCGCCTCCTCGTTGCTGGTGGGCGCTCTGCTCGCCTTCGCTCGGTCCTGGCCGGATAGGCAGGTTGGCTTGGTCCTGGCCTTCGGTGCTGGGGCGCTGATCAGTGCGGTCAGCTTCGAGCTGGCGGCCGAGGGAATTGAGATCGGCAGCCTCGGCTCGACGGCGATCGGCCTCGGGGCCGGCGCGCTCACCTACTTCACCTGCGATGGGCTGATCGCCGCTCGCACAGCGACGGGTCGGGGACGTGGAGGGCGGGCGGACGCGGATGCTTCGGGTGGTGGTACCGCGCTGGCGCTCGGGGCCTTCCTCGACGGCATCCCCGAGCAGCTCGTGCTCGGGATCGGCCTCGCCGGTGGTGAGGGAGTCGGCGTCGGACTGCTGGTCGCGATCTTCGTCTCCAACCTGCCGGAGGCGATTGGCTCGGCCAGCGACATGCGCGCCGCCGGAGCAAGTCAGACCAAAGTGCTGGCCCTCTGGAGCGTGGTTGCTGCCATTTGCACCCTCGCCACCGTCGCCGGATACGCACTCGCCGATGCCGCTTCGGGCGAGCTGCGCGCCGGTATCGATGGTTTCGCCGCGGGCGCCCTGCTGGTGATGCTGATCGACTCGATGATCCCCGAGGCGACGCGGGAGTCGGGACGGGTCGCCGGCCTGGTGACGACCCTCGGCTTCGCCGTCGCCACGGCGCTTTCGAGCCTCTCCTAAGAGACCGGCGGCGGCGTGCTCTGGGCGCTGGCGGCCAGCGTCGGGTCCCACTCGCAGACGAGACAGGCGTGCTCGAAGACCGAGCGGGCGAACTCGAGCGCGGCGGCGTGCGGGTCGCCGCCGGCGATGGCGTCGTCCCAGGCGAGGACGTACTCGCCGAGCTCGCCATCCCACCTGGCCGCCGCCGGTGAGACATCCGCGCCGGAGAACGCTTCGGGGGCGGGGTGGGCGTAAGCGTAGAAGGCGGCTTTGCCGTAGTTGGGGTCGCCCGGCCACCAGCCGACGGCGACCTCCTGCGCGTCCATCGCGTTGCGCATGATGAAGTCGTCGGAGGGTGGCTCGGCGGGGTGGCCGGAGAAGAGGCTGACGGCGAGGTCGAAGGAGCCCCACCAGGCATTGACGGGAGTGCTGCGGCCGCGGAAGGGCGCCCGGAACTCGGCCAGGATGAGGGCGGCGCGGGTGGCGGCGGCGAAGTAGGTGGCGACCCGTTCGGGCTCGTAGCGGGCGTGGTCGGTGTCTTGGTCGAGCGGGGTGCTCCAGGGCACCTCCTGCGGGGCGAGGTCGATCTCGAAGGGCCCGGCCAGCTCGCGCAGCGCTGCGAGCACGTCCCGGGTGACGTCGGCGACCGAGCGGTCTGGGGTGAGCGGGACGCGGCGAGTGCTGCCACCGCTGTGCTCGACGACCGCCTCGTGCGCGTGCAGGTCGAGGGCGACGACGAAGGCCCCCGAGCCGTTCGGTGCCGGCAGCGGGGCCGTCTCCCAGCCGCGGGCGGTCAGTCGCAGCGCCGCGTGCTGGAGCTGCGGCTCGGGCGGCGCGAGCTGGGCGGCGAGCTTGCCGAGCAGCTGGGTGTGGGCATGCAGCGTGTCGCAGGTCTCGCTCCACTCGCCGTAGGAGATCGAGGGCCAGGCCGCCATGCGCCCCAGCTTACGCCTTGGCTTCCGCCCGTCCGTGAGGGAGGATGCAGCGATGCGGATGCGGGCGGCGGTGCTTGAGGAGTTCGGGGAGCCACTGGCGGTGCAGGAGGTGGAGTTGGCCGAGCCGCGCGCGGGTGAGGTCCTGGTTCGGCTCGCCGCCTGCGGGGTCTGCCACACCGACCTCTACACCGCCTCCGGTGCCGACCCTTCGGGATATGCGCCGACGGTTCTCGGTCACGAGGGGGCGGGGGTGGTCGAGCAGGTCGGGCCCGACGTTGTCTCGCTGACACCCGGCGACCATGTCGTCACCCTGTTCTCGCCCCAGTGCGGCGAGTGCATCCACTGCCTCGACCCGCGCACCAACCTCTGCCTGGCGATCCGCGAGCAGCAGAACAAGGGGTTCTTGCCGGACGGGAGCACCCGCATCTCTCGCGACGGCGACGGCATCCGTCACTTCATGGGCTGCTCTACCTTCGCCGAGTACACGGTGATGCCGGAGATCGCCCTGGCCAAGGTCAACCCGGAGGCGCCCTTCGAGCACGCCTGCCTCTTTGCCTGCGGGCTCTCGACCGGCCTCGGTGCCGCGATCAACACCGCCGCGGTGCAGCCGGGCAGCACCTGCGTCGTCTTCGGCGCCGGCATGGTTGGGCTCGGCGCGGTGGCCGGCTGCCGCCTGCAGGGCGCCGAGCGGATCGTCTGCGTCGACCTCTCGGCGCAACGCTTGGAGTTGGCCCGGGGGCAGGGGGCAACCGATCTGATGACGGGCGGTGAGGACGCGGTCGAGCAGATCCTCGAGATGACCGACGGCTTTGGCGCCGATTACACCTTCGAGGCAACCGGCAACGTCGCGGTGATGCGCCAGGCGGTGGAAGCCGCGCGCATGGGGTGGGGGCTGTGCACTGTCGCCGGGGTCGCCGGCAAGGGGGAGACCCTCGACGTCGTCCCCCGCTTCCTGATCACCGGGCGCCGCATCGCCGGCTCCTCATTCGGAGGGGTCAAGGGTCGCGAGCAGGTGCCGCAGCTGATCGACCGCTACCTCGCCGGCGAGATCGACGTCGAGCCTTTCCTTTCGCACCGCATCTCCCTCGACGAGGTCAACCGCGGCTTCGAGCTGATGGAGGCCCAGGACGGCATCCGCAGCGTGATCGAGTTCGCCTAGCGCCGCTGCGGGTACGTCAGGTCATGCCCTTTTGGATCATGCGCCGTGCCGCACCAGCCGTCTGGAAGCGAATTCCCTGGCGGATGGTCTGGACCGTGGTCCTCTGGCTGGGAGCCAAAGGCCGGGATCGAGTCCAGGAGAACCTCACTCAGAAGGAGCAGGGCGAATTCTGGCGGCTGGTGAAGAAGTCGAAAGGGCGCCCGGGCAACCTCACCCAGCGCGACAAAGCCCGCCTCAAGAACATCGCCGGCAAGGCGATCCGCGGTTAGCGGACCGCCCCGTCCCTATTTCTCGGCGAAACCGCCTTGGCCGTTCTCCTTATTTCTGCTGTTCGAGCTCGCGCTCGCGCTCGTCGGCTTTGCGCTCGTTGAGCTCGGCTTCGGCCGCGGTCCGGCGTGCCCGCTCCTCCGCCAGCTCAGCCTCGTGGCGGGCGCTATCGGCTCGCTCGCGATGATGATCGACGTCGTCGTGAAGGGCCTGGCCCTGCGCGCGTCCGAGCTCTCGTTCGCGTTTGCGTTTCGAAGCGATCGCCACTAGGGCGATCACAACCGCCACGACGACGATGGCAATCACGACGATGGCAATGGTGGACATCGAATCCCTCCTCAGGGGGCTTGCGTCAAATCTCCTAACCGGCTCCGCTGTTACCCGTCAGCCGAAGGCGGAAACAGCGAAGAGGCCTCCGCATATCTCGCCTGGTCTCGGGTATGGGAGCCGGCAAGCAATACGAAAAGGAGTGATTCGAGTGGCTGACGAGATCAAGAACAAGGACGACGCCAAGGGTCGTGTCAAGGAGGCTGCAGGCAACCTGACGGGAGACGACGACCTCAAACGCGAGGGCAAGGTCGACAAAGCGACTGGCGCGGCAAAGGACGGGGTCGAGAAGGCGGCCGACAAGGTGAAGGACGTCCTCAAAGGCGACTGAGCAGACCCCGCGGGCCCATGGTTGTCGCTTCGACTAACTTGGGCCAGTGGCTTATCGCGTGTTGCCGGCAGCGGATGCTTTCTGGCGTCCCTCGAATCAGATGGGGATCGACAACACAGACCTCGGCGGCCAGCTCGAGGCGCAGCAGCTTGGAGCGAGGCTCTGGCGATTGAAGCCCGGCCAGGCCTCGACCAAGCACCGGCACTTCAAACAGGAAGAGCTCTACGTCTTGCTCGAGGGTTCGGGGCGGATGCGCGTCGACGAGGACCTGCTCACGCTGCAGCCCTTGGATTCGGTGCTGGTCGAGCCCGAGTCGGCTCGCCAGCTCTTCAACGACACCGATGCCGACCAGCTCTGGCTCGTCGCCGGCGCCCCGCGCGAGCTGGCCAACACGCTCGAGATGTCCCCGGAACAGCTCGCGTCGCTCTACCCCGACGGTCCCAAAGCGCTGCCGCCCGAGCTCACGTCATCGGACTGAGCGTTGTGGCCCGGGCGCTAGGCCTGGGCCAGCTCGCGGTCGATGATCTCGCTGAGGGCATCCTTCACCCCATCGGCGGGGGTGCCGGAGATCCGGGCGCCGGTGGCGACACCGCGAACGTTTTCGGCCGCCCGCAGCGCGTGCCAGTGGGAGCCGAAGGACTCACCGGAGGTGGCCACGGTACGCCCGTCGGCGTTGAGCAGCCGCCAGCGCCACTGGCCGACGAGGTCTTCGTATGCATCGAATCTGGGCATTTCCTCTCCTAACCTTTGGATACGAACATATGTTCGCACCTCGATCGGCGGAAATCTATGACTTCTCGGAAACCGGCGTGCCAAGCGGTATTGCGGGCTCACCGAAGGCCCGCGCGAGGACGATGCTGAGCTCGTAAAGGGCAATGAGCGGCGCCGTCTCCAGCAGCATCGAAACCGGGTCGACCCCCGGCAGGGCGGCCGCGATCACCGCGCAGGCGAGGTAGGCGTAGCGGCGGTTCCGCCGCAACTGGCGGACGCTGACGATGCCGAGGCGGGTCACCGCGAGCACCCCTACCGGGACCTGGAAGACGACGCCGCAGGCGAGCAGCGTCGTGCCGAAGAAGCTGTAGTAGTCCTTGGCTCGGACCTGGATGTTGAACTGGGAGTCGTTGAAGTTGAGCAGGAACTTCGTCGCCGCCGGCAGCACGACGAGGTAGCCGAAGATGACGCCGGTTATGAAGAGGACGGGGATCAGCAGCAAAAGGGGCGTGATCGTGCGCCGCTGCTGGCGACTGAAGGCCGGCAGCACGTAGGCGTAGACCTGGTAGAGGATGATCGGCATTGAGAGCACGAAGGCGCCGTAGGCGGCGATCGTCATCGTCGTCGTGAACGGCTCCGTGATGCCGAGCGTGAGCAGCTTGTCGTGCGAAGACGGCAGCGGCCCGTTGGCCAGTTCGAGCAGCAGGTGGCTCTGCCAGAAGCAAAGGGCGAAGGCAACGCCAAAGACGCTGAGTGAGACGACGACGCGCGCGCGCAGCTCGTCGAGATGCTCGACGAGGCTTACCTCGTCCTCATGGGCGAGTGGTTTTACGCGGCGCATCGTCCTGTCTCAGCCGTGCGTGTTGGCGGCGGTGTCGGCCTTGGTCGTCGCTGGCCCGGAGACCGCTACGACGGGCGGTTGGTCGACCGCCAGGGGAGTTTTGTCCTCGGAATCGTCGTGCTCGCCCGTGACCGAGCCTTTGAACTCGCGGATCCCCTTGCCCACCGATTTGCCGAGCTCGGGCAGGCGTTTGGGCCCGAAAACGACGAGGGCGATGACGAGGACGATCATGATCTCCATTGGTCCGATGTTTGGCACCGTGTGCCTCCAGTCCTAATTGGGGTCAAAGGTTGTCCCGGCGGGGCCGATGTCCGGCGGCCCCGCCGGGGTTGCGATGGCGTTACTGGAGAAATCCCGTCTTTTTCACTGCCTTGAGCACCTCGGCCGCTGTGAGTGGCGTGTCGAAGGGGCCGTCGGGGGTGATCCCGGAAGGCTTGCCGGTGAGCAGCAGGCCAGCGACGGAAGCGTGGCGAGCCTCAATCGACCAGATCGAGAGCGCCGCGGCGATGTAGGCCGGGCTGGCGATGTTGAGCGCCTGGCCGGAATAGGCGTGGACGCCGGTGTTCTCCAGCGCGACGGCGGTCTTGACGAAGGACGCTTCGTTGGAGGTAGTGGAGCCGAAGTCGACTTTCGGCGCCGCGGTCGCCTTCGAGCCGAGGGCTTTCTTGAGGAAGGCGACGTGGGCGTTCTCGTCGGTTGTCACCGTCTTGAGGAAGACCTGGGTCTGCGTGTCCTTGATGAATTTGCTCTTGCTCTGGTTGGCCGTTGCCTCGTTGTAGAAGGCGGACTCGAGGTACTCGAGCGTGAGGGCGAAGTTGAGAATGCCGACGTCGCCCTTGCCGAAGGAGGCAGGTGGGCGTCCCTTGCCCCTCGCCATCGCCGCGGCAGGTGTCAGGGCACCGATCAGAGCACCACCACCGACGACCGCGCCACCGGCCAGTCCCGCCTTCTTCAGGAAGCCGAGCCTGGTGTCGCCGTCTTTGAGGGTTTCCGCGGCGTCGTCGGCCGCTTGGCGGACCACGTCATCGACGTTGGTCTGCGCGAGTGTCGTATCGGGTTCCATGGTGCTCCTTTGAGAGGGGTTTGACCCCCAACTGCGGGAACGCCCGTGAGGCGGATCAGTGGAGCGCCAGGTTTTAAGTTGCTCGATTCCTAATGGGTCGAGGGGCGCTTGCCCGCGGATCGGCTGGCGTTGACCAGGCCCCAGAAGGAGACGATCGCCCAGGCGCACTCGAGCAGGAGAAAGCCCCACTGCGAGCCGCCGGCGGCGAGCACGGCGAGGATCAGCGAGCCGGCCAGGTTGAGGCCGAGGTAGAGCCGCGACTGGGGATCGAGCCGCTCGAGCTGGGCGGCGATGTAGGCGGCGAGAATCAGCGCCGCGCCGATCACCTGGACGACCTGGTCCACGCCTAGTCGAGGGAGATCACGTGGGCCGTCTTCGGGTCGACCTGGCCCTCTAGCACCTCGAGCCAGGTGTCCTTGACGGCGTCAAAGCCGGAGCGGTGGATCACCTCGAGCCAGCCGGCGGTCCACTCGCAGAAGGGGTGCCAAGCCTCGGCGACGCGTTGCTCGAGGGTCGCGGGCCCCCAGTCCTCGGAGCGCTTGTTGACCCGGTCCGGGGCGAAGAAGAAGGAAGGGGTGGGTCCGGGCAGCTCGCCCTCGGCGCCCGCGCCGAGCTCCTCCCAGTGCGACGCGCCGACCGCCATGCTGTGGATCAGCTCGTCGCCGAAGTGCGTATGGACGGCGCGGCGCACCGCCCCGTCGCCGGCGACGTCGACGTAGGTGACGGGCCCGCGGTCGAGGCTGTCGATCTCCTCGTAGGTGACGGTGCGGTTGTAGATGCCGAGGCCCTCGACCAGCTCGACGTTACGCGGCGAGGTGAGGCCGACCAGGTCGACCCCGTCGCGCCGCGAGAGCAGGAAGGCGGCGGCGATCGCGGTCTTGCTCGAAGCGCTCGAGATCACGATCGGGCCGCGCTCGGCCAGGCCCTCATCGGCGAGCTGGTCGTCGATCAGGAAGGAGGTGAAGAAGAGCGGCCGCAGCAGCATCTGGATGTCCTCGCTGCCGGCCCTGTAGAAGGGGTCGCTGCCCGTGGCCAGGTAGCGGTGGTAAGCCGAGGGCAATGCCTCGCGGTGGGGGGAACGGTCGATGAAGCTGCCCCCCTCGACGCTTGCCGGCGTGACCAGCAAGTGCGAGGAGGGCGGCAGGTAGCCGTAGAGCCGCGTGCCGGGCTCGACCCCATCGGCCTCGCTCTGCTCGACCTCGGCGAACCCCCACATCGGCACCCGTCCCCAACCCTCCTCGGTGGGGAAGAAGCTCCAGTAGGACATCGCCTCGCCCATCACCGCGTAGGTGACGTTGTTGGCGGTGAGGCCGAAGCGGTCGACCCGCAGCAGCGCTTGGCCGGGCCCGGCCGCCGGGATCTCCGAATCGGCGACCCGGCACTCCCGCAGGTCATCGCGCTTGACGAGGAAGTCGCTCATCGTGGGGACCATGCTCTCATGTGGTGGGTGATCCGGGGAAGGGCAATCGTGATCGGAACGCTTTTGGCGAGCGCTTTGTTGCTTGCCGGCTGCGGTGATGGCGAGGACGCGAAGACCAGCGAAGAAGCGAAGGCGGCCGAGCGCTCCGCGCCCAAGCCCCGGGCACCCGCCCAAGCCAAGCCCAAGGCACAGGTCGAGCCCTCGCGCTGTCCCAGCGGCCACCCCAGCTGTCGCAGCGCCGCGGGGGAGATCATCTACGTCGAGCGAGTCGATCCCGACGGCGACGGCGACGCCCACTTCGTCCTCCGCGACCCCCAAGGGATCACCCTGCGCGGCATAACCGTGATCGACGTGCGCAAGGGCCTCCGCCCGCACCCACTGCCCGGGATCGGCGACACGATCAGCGCCGCCGGCCCGGTCCAGATCGGTTCTTACGGCCAGGAACAAATCCACGCGCTCGAAGTACACGTCGCCGGCGAGTAGCCGCCAATCCGATCCTTAGGCAATCCATAGCCGGGCTACAGAAAGGCGGCCTAGCTTGGCTGCATGACGCAGAAGGATTCATATGCCCAGGTCCTGGAGTCGCTGGTCGCCGAGGCGGCAGTGCAACGCTTTTCGGCGCTTGAGGGGCCGAAAAACGTTGCACCCCGCGCAGCAGAGCCACCTGTCCGCATCGTCCGCAGGGGCGACCGGCTTGATCTCAGGCGACGGCGCGGCGGAGGAAGTCGATCTGGTGCTGCTTACGCATGATCATGTGCTCGAGCAGGTGCTCGAGGGCCTCTGAGCGGCCCTCGCGGCCGGTCGGCTCGATCGCGTCCTGCAGCGCTTCGACGACTTCCTCCTCGCACTCGATGAGCCAGGCGAGGGAGTCGGCGGCCCGCTCCTCGAAGCGGAGCTCGGCGATCTCGGTGGTCGGCGTGCCGCCAAAGGAGACGATCTTTTCGATCAGCTGGCGAACCCCGTTCAGCTCTTCGTCGCCGAAGCTGGTCAGGTGCGGGCTGAGGGCCTGCGCCTCGAGCCCGAGCAGGCTGGCGGCGACGACCGAGTATTGGAGCGCGGAGCGGTACTGATGGCGCAGCGCGGTATTGAGCCGCTCGATCGCCAGCTCCTCGTCCAGTCGCTCCTCCGAATCGGGCATGGCTGGGGCTCTACCCAGTTCGATCTCGGGACAATCGCAGCGGCCGGGTAGACGCCTCCGTTTCGGGCCTGGATAGGCGCCCCCGTTTCGGGGTAGCCGTCAGCACCGTGGAGAAAAACGAAAACGAGACGATGGCCGCCGACGGGAGCGATGAGACAGTCGGCGGTAGCGGTCCAGCGCGGAGGGACTACCGGCCCGAGGGCGCCCCTGCCAAGTCGGGCGCCTGGGCGACACTGAAGCGGACGGCGCTGGAGTTCCGGGAGGACAACCTCACCGACTGGGCGGCGGCGCTGACCTACTACGGCCTGCTCTCGCTCTTCCCGGCCCTGATCGCGATGGTCTCGCTGCTGGGACTGTTCGGCGATCCGAAAACGACGACGGCCAGCCTGACCGAAATCATCACCTCGATCGGGCCCGAATCGGCGGCGGAAACGTTCGAAGGGCCGATCAACTCGATCGTCTCCAACCAGAGCGCCGCGGGCTTTGCCTTCGTCTTCGGCCTGCTGGTCGCCCTCTGGTCGGCCTCCGGCTACATCGGCGCCTTCATGCGCGCCTCCAACGTGATCTACGAGACCCCCGAGGGGCGCCCGTTCTGGAAGTTGCGACCGCTGCAACTGGCGGTGACGCTGGTGATGATCATCGCCCTGGTGCTGCTCGCGCTCGGGCTCGTGCTGACCGGGCCAGTGGTCGAAGCCATCGCCGGCCCGGTCGGGCTCAGCGACGCGGCCGTCGACGTGTGGAATATCGCCAAGTGGCCGGTGATGGTGGTGATCTTCGTCCTCATGGTCGACCTCCTCTACTACGCCTCGCCGAACGTGAAGCTGCGTGGCTTCCGCTGGGCGACCCCGGGCTGCCTGGTGGCGCTGGTCGCCTGGGCGATCGTCTCGGTCGCCTTCGCCTTCTACGTCTCCAACTTCGGCTCCTACGACAAGACCTACGGAACGCTGGGTGGCTTCGTCGCCCTGCTCGTCTGGCTCTGGGTCAGCAACCTGGCGATCCTCTTCGGCCACCAGCTCAACGCCGAGCGGGAGCGCAGCGCCGAGATCAAGGAGGGCATGCCGCGGGCTGAGAAGGAGATCCAGCTCGAGCCGCGCCAGGAACCGAAGGCGCAGCGGACGACCTGAGACGGGCTAAGCCGGCCGCAGGTGGGTCACTTCGAACCCGTGCTCGCGCGTGAGCCGCTCCGCGATCAGCGAGCGGTGGCAGGCCTCGGGGTCGCGCTCGACGCAGAGCAGCGCCGGCAGCTCCGCTTCGGCTAGATCGAGCAGGGGAGCGAGGTCGGCGACGGCGAGGATCTCCTCGCTGTAGCGGCGGGCGTACTCGGGGGCGAGGTGGGTGCGCGATCGCTTGCCCTCGCCGATGCGGTCGTCCTCGCGGTACTGGACCTGGCGCAGCTCGGTCGTCGGCGCCAGCTCCTTTATGTGGACGTAGCCGAAGCTGGCCTCGGCCAGTGAGGCCTGCAGGCGTTTGGAGTTGGCCCAGGCGTACTCGGGGCCGCGCACGCCGCGGCGTTGCCTGACGTCGACCACGGTGCCGACGCCGGCGGTCTTCAGCGTGCCGAGAAAGCCCTCGAGGTCGAACCCATAGATTCCGATTGTGGCGACGGCGGGCACCAGCAGATGGTCTCACTCCGGGGTCGCGGAGCTGCTGGGGACGGAACGGCTGGCCAAGGTCGCGATGGCCTTCTTCTGGACCAGCGGCTACATCGTCGGCGCGCTCGCGACCGCCCACACGCCGGCGCTCACGGTCAGCCTCTGGCGACTGCTCGTGGCGGCGCCGCTGATGTGCGCGATCGCGCTGGCGGCCGGCGCCGGCTGGCCGCGGGGCAGGCAGCTCGGCTGGGTGGTGCTGACCGGGCTGCTGCTGCAGGCGGTGCAGTTCTCCGGCGTCTACACCGCGCTCGAGGTCGGCGTCCCCGCCGGTCTCGTGGCGCTGCTTGCCGGCACCAGCCCGGTGCTCGTCGCGATCGGCGGCTCGCTCTTCTTCGACGAGCGGCTGACCTGGCGCCAGTGGCTCGGCTCGGCGATCGGCGTGCTCGGCGTCGTCTTCGCCGTTGCCGACGAGATGCAGGGCGCGCTCACCGTCGGCGGTCTGCTGCTGGCACTGCTCGGCGTCGCCGGGCTCGCCTCGGGCACGCTGCTGCAGCGCTTTCGCGTCGGCAGCGTCGACCCGCGCAGCGCCAACACGATCCAGCTCACCGCCTCCGCCGCCTTCATGGCCGTGGTCGCGGGCATCGGCCCGGGCTTCCACGTGCCGCTCACCTACGCGGCGCTGGCTCCGATCGTCTGGCTCACGCTCGGACTCTCGATCGCGGCGATCATGCTCTTCTTCTGGCTGCTGCGGCGGCAGAAGGGGGGAGAGGCGACGAGCTTCCTCTACGTCGTCCCCTCGCTGACCGCGATCGCCGCGGTGCCGATCCTCGGCCAGTCGCTCAACCCGGGCGTCGTCATCGGGCTGGCGCTCAGCTTGATCGGGGTCAACCTGGTCGGCAGTCGTCGCTAGCGACTATTTGCTCGCGGTCAGCGTCGCGCTGGTGTAGGTGGTGCCTTCAACCAAGGCGGCCGTCAGCGTTTCGGTGAAGGTTCCCGACGACTTGGAGATGAAGGTGAAGCTCGTCGCCGATTCGGCCACGCCGGTGCTGGGGATCGCCAGGGGGCTGCCGCTGATCGTGCCGGTGCCGTTGGTGGTGACTTTGACCGAGGGGCCCGTGCCGAGGTTGCTTACCGTGTTGCCGACGCTGTCGGTCACGGCGACTTTGGCCGTGACTTTGCCGCTGTTGCCGAGGCCCGTCACCGTGCAGGTGAAGAGGCAGTTGGAGCCAAGCGAGCCGGCGCTGACAGTGATGTTGGTGATGCCCAAGCGCGCCGCGGCACCGACCGAGACCGTAACCGCGAGCGGAGTGGGGTTGGAGATCGTGCCGTCGCTGACCGTGATGCTCGCCGCCCCGGCGCGGTTGAGCGTCATCACGCCGTTTTTGGTCGTGGAGACGCTGGCGACGCCGCTGGTGAAGGTGATCACGGTCGCGGTTCCGAAGGCGGTCGCGGTGCCGGAGCTGTTTGTCACCGTCGGGGCCGTCCCGCTGGGGCTCGCGGTGGCGCCGCTGAAGGTGAGGTTCTTCGAGCCCGTGTAGGTGGTCGCGACGTTGTTGTAGGCGTCCTGGGCCGTGATCGTCAGGTTGTCGGAAGCGGCGGCGACCGGGGTGGTCGTGGCGGCGGCGAGCAGCAGTTTGGCGGCGGGCGCGGCGACTGTCACCGCGAGCGTGCCCGAGAACGTGCCGTCGCTGACCGTCACCGTGGTCGCCCCGCTCTTGTAGAGCTTCATCACGCCATTTTTCGTGCCCGAGATGCCCGCGACCCCTTCGCTGAAGTTGATCGAGGTGGCGGTCCCGAAGGCGGTGTCGGCGCCTTCGGAATTCGAGACCGTGGGCACCGTTCCGTCGGGGCCCGCCGCGGGCCCGCTGAAGGTGAGGCTTTTCGCCCCCGAGTAGGAGGTGATCGTGTTGCCGTAGGCGTCCTGGGCGGTGGTCGTGAGGCTGTCGGCAGCGCCCGAGTTGGGGGTCGTGGTGGCTGCCGTGAGGCCGAATTTCGACATCGCCGCCACGCTCACTGTCACTTTCACCGGGGTTTTGCTGGAGATCGTCCCGTCGCTGACGAGGATGCCCGCTTCCTCGACGTCATAGAGCGTCATCACGCCGTTTTTGCCGGAGGAGACGGCGGCGACGCCGCTGGTGAAGCTGATCGTCGTCGCGGTGCCGAAGTTGGTCGCGGTGCCGGAGCTGTTGGCGACGGTCGGTTTGTTGCTGCCGGGGCTCGCCGAGGCACCGGAGAAGGTCAGGCTCTTGGAGCCGGTGTAGCTGGTGGCCGTGTTTTCATAGGCGTCGAGGGCGGTGATCGTGAGGTTGGCCGAGCCGCCGGCGGTCAAGCTCGTCGCCGAAGCCGCGAGCTGGAGACGGGCGGCAGTGGCGGCAGAGACCGTCACGGTCAGGGCGGTGGGAGTGGTGAGGATGCCGTCTCCGGCTTTGATGCTGGTCGATCCGCTCTTGTAGAGCTTCATCGCCCCGTTTTTCGCGCCGGTGACGGTGGCGATGCCGGCGGCGAATTCGATCGAAGTCGTGCTGCCGAAGGCGATGTCGCTGCCGGTGGAATCCGAAACCGTGGGCGAGGTGCCGTTGGGGCTGGCCAGAGCGCCAGAGAAGGTGAGGTTTTTGGCGCCCGCGTAGGTGGTCGCGACGTTGCCGAATTCGTCCTGGGCGGTGATGGTCAGGTTGTCGGTGGCTCCCGCAACGGGCGTGGTGGTGACGGCCGTCAGCACGAATTTGGCCGCCGCCGCGGCGGAGACGGTTACTTCCAACGGAGTTGGGGTCGTGACCCCGGTGGCCGTGGCGGAGATGCTCGCTGCGCCGACCTTGTAGAGCCTCATCACTCCGTTGTTCGAGCCGCTGACGGTTGCGACGCCGGCGGTGAAGGTGATCGCCGTGGCGCTGCCGAAGTTGGTCGCGGTGCCAGAGCTGTTGGCAACGGTCGCCGCTTTGCCGCTCGGGCTGGCCGAGGCGCCGGAGAAGGTGAGGCTCTTGGAGCCGGCGTAGGTGGTGGCGAGGTTGCCGTAGGCGTCCCGGGCGGTGATGGTGAGGTTGTCGGCCGCGCCCGCGGTGGGGGTAGAGCTTTCCGCGGCGAGCGTGAATTTCGCCCCGGCGGCCGCGGCAACCGTTACCGCCAGCGGCGTTTCGGTCGAGATCGAGCCGTCGCTGACCCCGATGCTGGCTGCGCCACCTTTGTAGAGCTTCATCGCGCCGTTTTGCGCAGAGGTGACGCTTGCGACGCCGTTGATGAATTCGATCGTGGTTGTGGCGCCGAAGGCGACGTCGGTGCCGGAGGAGTTGGAGACCGTCGGCACGGTCCCTTCGGGCCCGTTTGGGGCGCCGGAGAAGACGAGGTTTTTGGCGCCGCCATAGGTCGTGACCGTGCCGCCGCCTTCGTCCTTGGCAGTGATCGTCAGGTTGTCGGCGGCGCCGGCGGTCGGCGTCGTGGTGGTGGCGCTGAGTACGAAGTGGTGCACGGGGCCGACGGAGACCGTGGCCGCTTTACCGGCGCTCGTGGCCGACCAAGAGCGCCATTTTGCCGTGACCACGTAGGTGTAGGTCCCGGCTTTGAGGCCGCTGTCGGTGCAGGTCGTCACTGTCAGAGTCGAGGCGCAGGTGCCGCTGGCGGCGGCTCCGTTGCGTTCGACCTTGTAGCTGACGCTGCCGGTTCCCGGTGCCGTGACGGCGGCCCAGGTCAAGCTGACCGTCCCGCCTGCCGCCGGGGTAGCCGTGGCGATCGTCGGCTTGCTGAGCGCCGTGATCGTCTTCGCTTCGCTTTCGCCGGTGCCGCTGGTGGTGAAGTAGGCGATCGCGGTGCCCGTCGCGGTGAGAGCTAGGAGGGCGAAGACCGCCAGTCCCATGAAGCCAGTTGGGTGCAGCCGTCTCATCCCCGCGCGCTCCCGGAGAAGGACAGCGGGAACTGCGCCCGCTGACAGGCGTCCTGGTTGACCGGCAGGTCGCGGAGAAAGATCGTCGGCGCGGAGATGCCGGGGGTCGGCAGGCTGGCCGAGCCGTTGGGGGGCACCCTGAGCGGGTTGGATTCCGAGACCCCGGCGCCGCTGAGCAGGAGGTTTTCACCGCTGGTGCAGCCGGGGGGATCCGCCGTCGCCCTCACGTCGAGGCTGGTGACGAGGATCGGGACCGGATTGGGATTGGTGATCGTCACCGGCAGCTGCTGGGCGGCCCCTCCCGGGTAGAGGGCGCCGAGATTGGAGAGCTGCGGCGAGATCGAGAAGTCCTTCGGCTCCAGCACGCGCCAGCCGAAGAGGGCGGGCTTACTGTGAGCGCCGCGTTTGGCGGCGGTGCGAACCGAGAATTTATGCGTGCCGATCGCCAGTCTGTTGAAGGTGAGCGGCGACTGACAGGCGCTCCAGGCGCGTTTGTCGAGGCGGCACTGGAAGCGCGGTTTGCTTCCCCGAGCGGTGAAGCCAAACCTGGCACTGGTCGAAGGCGACACCCTGTCGGGATGCATGGAGATCTTTGGCTTGGGCAGGGAGACGGAGCCCCGGCTCCGCTCCGGGGTGGGAGCGGAGCCGGGTCGCGAACCGTGCGGGGAGGCGGCGTAGGCGACAGTCGCGAGACCGGCTACAGCGGCCAGCACGACGATCGCGCCACGTGTGGTTCGCATTGCCCGCCAAGCCCTTCGGACTTAGTTGTTGCTCAAGTGCAGCGTCAGGATCGCTCCCTGGCAAGCGTCCTGGTTGGTGCCGGTTTCGTTCATCGCCAAGGTCCCTGTGGCGGAGACGGTCTGGCCATTGCCGGGGGGGAACACCTGGTTGACGGGAACGGCCGCCATCGTGAAGTCGGGGTTTTCGCCCGTGTTTTTGGTGCTGCAGGTGGAGTGGCCCGCGTCGACCGAGATGCTCGAGAGGCTGACCGTGCCGACCCGCTGCACGCCCGAGGACGGGTTGTCGACCGTAAAGGTCACAGGTGAGGAGGACCCCGGGTAGAGGTTCCCCGTGATCGTCGCGTGCAACGTCACCGATGAGGCGGAGCCGACATTGGCCGAGCCGGTGCCCGATCCGTTCGAAGTGAAGTACGCAAAAGCGGCGCCGGCTACCGCAAGAGCGCATGCACAACCGAGCGCAACCAGCGCCCTCTTCTTGGTAATCCAGCGCATTTTCTTTCCCCTTTTCATGATTTTTGGACCAAAGTCGTATGACTCGGCTGCTGCCGCATCGACAAATGGAGGAGTCGCCTTTAGATGTGATTTGGCAGTCAGGTTTTCTCTACTTGTACAAGTCGTACAACTGCCCTACTTACTCCAGATTCCCTTTGTGATGCCGAATTCGGCCCACGATGAGCACTTCGATACGGTGCCCGCTTACCTGAAGTAAGCGCTCGATTGACCAGGAGACCCTCGTATGGCCGCGCCGTCCTCCGACCGGACGCATCCCAACCTGACCCTTGCCGTGCTCGCGCTCGGCGGGCTCGCCTACGCGCTGCTCAGCTCGGCGGTGGTGCCGGCGCTGCCGACGATGCGGGCCGATCTCGGCACCAGCGAGACCGGCATCACCTGGCTGCTCACCGGCTACCTGCTCGCCGCCTCGGTCGGCACCTCGATCCTCGGCCGGCTCGGCGACATGTACGGCAAGGAGCGGCTGCTGCTGGTGACCCTGGTGATCCTCGCCGGCGGCACCCTGCTGGCGGCGGTCTCGAGCTCGCTGGCGCTGCTGATCGCGGCCCGCTTCATCCAGGGCGCCGGCGGCGGGATCTTTCCGCTCGCCTACGGCATCGTCCGCGACGAGTTCCCGGCCGACAAGGTCGCCGGCGGCATCGGCATGCTCTCGGCGATCCTCGGCATCGGCGGTGGGCTCGGCATCGTTCTCTCCGGGGTGATCCTCGAGCACCTCGACTACCACTGGCTCTTCTGGATCCCGCTGGTTGCGGTCGTCGCGGCGGCGGTCGCCACCTGGCGCTTTGTCCCCGAATCGCCGGTGCGGACGCCGGGCAAGGTCAACTGGCTGGCGGCGGCGCTGATGACCGTCGGCCTCTCGGCGGTGCTGCTGGCGATCAGCCAGACCACGACCTGGGGCTGGGTCTCCGCCAAGACGCTTGGGCTGACGGCCTTCGGCGTCCTCGTCTCAATGGCCTGGATCGCGGTCGAGGTGCGCAGCCGCGAACCGCTGATCGACATGACGATGATGCGGGTGCGCGGGGTCTGGACCACCAACTCGGCCGCCTTCCTGCTTGGCGCCGGTCTCTACGCCTCCTTCGTCGTCTTCCCCCAGTTCGCCCAGCTGCCGACCAGCACCGGCTTTGGCTTCGGCGCCTCGGTCGTCGTCTCCGGTCTCTACCTGCTGCCGGCGACGATCGGGATGACGATCCTCGGCCTGCGCGCCGGGCCGATCGCGGCTCGCTTCGGCTCACGCAACGCCCTGCTCGCCGGCACCCTCTTCGCCACCGCCTCCTTCGCGATGCTGGCGCTCGCCCACGAACACCCCTTCGACCTGCTGATCGCCGCCGCCCTGCTCGGCATCGGCATCGGCCTTGCCTTCGCCGCGCTCGGCAACCTGATCGTGCAGGCGGTGCCGGCCGAGCAGACCGGCGTCGCCAGCGGCATGAACAACGTGATGCGGACCCTGGGCGGCGCCCTCGGCGGCCAGCTCTCCGCCACCTTCATCGCCGACAACATGGCCAAAGGCCTGCCCACGGTCACCGGCTTCACTGACACCTTTCTGATGGCCACCGGCTTCCTCGTGCTCTGCTTCGGCGCCGGCCTGCTGGTGCCGCGGGCTCTCGGCAGGCCCGAGAGCGCCGAGCCGGCGGTCGTGCCCGGGGCGGTCAAGGCCTGACCCCGGCCCTTCGGTACTGCGCGAGTTTTAGTTAGTGCTTCGCGTTGCTTGATTGATCTAGGTCAACCAAGGAGGCGATGTGAGGCATCAGGGGAGACGAGTGCGTGGGCTGTTTGCGATTGCGGCGGGGGTGCTGATGCTGGCGCTGCCGGCCAGTGCGAGCGCCGCAGGTGGCTCCAACATCGCCTCAGCTCCGACCGTGGTCTACGGACAGCACACGTTCGGTACGACGGCGACGGGCAGCTACGAAAAATGCTACCCAGCCGAGTACTGGAACCTGGCGATGAAAGCCGGCGATCAGGTGACGATCGACTGGGCGGCTGCAAATCATGACTTCGCCGAGGAAGCCATGATCTATCCAGTCGGGACGACCGACTTCTCGATCAACAACCTCAACGCGCTTGGCTACTACTACCTCGGTTCCAACAACCACGCGGAGGCCGTCTTCAAAACGGGCGTAGGCGGTTCGTTTCCGCTCATCTTCAGGGGGGACGGCTGCTACGAACCCACCCCCGGGCCCTATGACTTCACCGTTACGATCCAGCACGCGCTGACGATCTCGCTGAAGAGCTACACCCACATTCGCACGACGACGACGATCGCGGCCAGCGCCAACCTCGTCGACGGCACCCCGGTGCCCGATGGCATGGCCTTCAACCTCGCGGTGAGCTGGCCCAACCCCAATCACGAATCGGCGCTCTACACGGCGACCAGCGTCGGTGGTGCCTTCTCGTTCCCGCTTGCCCTGCCGGAATCGGCAAGAGGCAAAAAGGCGACGCTGATCGTCAGTCGCGGTCCCGACCCTCAGTTCCTCGGCGCCGAAAGCGCCAAGCTCGAGGTGCAGGTCGGCAAAGGGGCGCCGCCGGTGGTGGTGACGCCGTGCGAAGTCGCGACCCGGCGTGCTCACGCCCTGGCCCGCCAGCACCACCGCCTCGTGGCCAGGGCCCGCCTTGCGCGTGGACCGGCGAAGAGCCGCCTGCGCCGGCGCGCAAACCGGGTTGGGCACAAGCTGCGCGCCGCACGGGCGCGGGCCGCGGCGAACTGCGCTGGCGCCTAGGCGAGCTCCGAGATGCACGCCTCGACGCAGCGAGCTGTCGGCATCGCCGCCTCGGTGGGCGCGCTGGCCATCTTCTGCGCCATGCTGATCGGCGGTGCCGGAGGGTCCGCCGCCGCCCCGGCGCGCTGCGTCGAAGAGGCCAGGGTGATCGCGGTTCGGGGCTCGGGTGAGCCCGACAACGGTGGTCCGGGGAAGACCGTCGGCCCGTTCGTCAAACAGCTGGAAGCGCAAGGCGACCCTGGCAGCGTCAACGGCGAGGGGCTCGACTATCCCGCTGTCCCGATCTCGTGGACGGACGCCTTCCGCGTTCGCGCCGAGATGATCGACTACCAGCGAAGCGTCGACAAAGGCGTCGCCAACTTGGTCGATGTGGTCAGGGCGCGGGCCAAGCGCTGCGGCAGCGTCAAGCTGGTCCTCGCCGGGTATTCCCAGGGCGCTCAGGTCATCCACGAAGCGCTGCCGAAGCTGAAGCCGCTCGCTGGTCACGTCGGCGCCGTCGTCCTCTTCGGCGATCCCCTCTTCGATCCGCACTCCCGGGCGGCCGTGCCGGGCAGCTTCAGCATGAAGAGGCACGGCATCCTCGGCCTCCCAGATCACGATTTCCCTGCCGCGTTTCCGCGCGTTCTCAGCTTTTGTCGTGGCGGAGATCTGATCTGCCAGGGGTTCCCGAACACGACCACGGCTCACAAGCACTACCACCCCCAGAACACCGAGGCAGCGGCGCGCAAGGTCGCCGAGTGGCTCGGCCTGCGGCGCGGTCGACCCTGCGCGCCGGCGAAGAGCGTTGCCGCGATTCTCGACGATTCGGGTTCGATGGAAATCAACGACCCGCTCAACATCCGCGTCGCCGCGATGCAGCTGCTGATCTCCGAGCCCGGAGGTGCGGACCGCACGCTCGGGGCGGTCGAGTTTGGAACCGAAGCGGGCAGCTTGTTCGATCCCGAACCGGTATCCCAGGGCCAGGCGAAGATGTTCGACGCGCTCAAATGGCTCGCCGACGACGGCTACGCGGGAACCGGCACCGACACCAACTACAACGCGGCCTTTGGTGCCAGCGCAGCGGTGCAGCCAGGGGCCGATGCCCGGATCTTCCTCACGGACGGTGAACACAACGTCGGCGACTACGAAGACCTGCACCGGGGCGGGCCCCGGACCTACGTGGTCGGTCTCAATATCGGGCGCAGCGGGGAGGGAGACGCGTCAGCGGACCTGCTCGGCCGCATCGCCGCCGAGACCGGTGGCGCTTACTACCCGCTGAAGCAGAGCCCCGACGACGATCCCTCGCTGCAGACGCGGCGCCTGCAGCCGGTCTTCAACTCGATCGACGCGGAGCTCGAATGTCAGATCGCTCCAACGCAGGCGGTGCGCACGGTCTCCAGCGTCGGCACCCCAGCGAAGCCGGTGTCCGGTGGATTCCTCGGCAACCCGGGGGTTCAGGTGGTCGTCTCCTGGACGTCTCCCGGCGCTGACGTGAACGTGGTCGGAGCCTCCGTTCGCAATCCAAACGGGGGGTTGATCGCCAACCTCACCGGCAGCGCGCCAAAGAAGGCCGGTCGCCATCGCAAGCGCCGCCGGGTCGCGAAGCTGGCGACGAGCACCGTTTCGGGCGGCACCTTCCGCACCGTGACGATCGCCCGGCCCAAGCACGGTTCCACGGTCAGCGTTCGTGTCGCCGCCGGTCAGTTGGCGGAACCAACCGTGGTCACGGTCCAGGTCTCCCCGGTCGAAGACCTGCCCACGGTGGCGCCGGCTGGTGCGGTCGTGACTCCCACGCCTACGACTCCACCGCAGGGAGGCGGGTCTCCGCCAGGAGGGGGCGGTGGGCAGCCCCAAACAACCTGGGCAGAGCAGGAGACGCCCAACCATCCCGTCAACACCTTCACGAACTACCACAACGCCTCGGGCATGGGCCCGCCAATCGCCGCCGGGCAGTGGGTGGAGGTCTCCTGTCGGGTCTATGACCCCACGATCGCCAGCGTCAACCCGGATGGCTATTGGTATCGGATCGCCAGCTCCCCCTGGAGCAACGCCTACTACGCACCCGCGAACACATTCATGAACGGGGATCCCGTCGGAGGCCCCTACACGCACAACACGGATTTCGCCGTGCCCCTCTGCTGACCCGGCTCGCGGCCCCAGCGCATGGCTAGGGTTCCGCCGTGCCTCTCCAGCGCCTCGTAACGAGCGTCACCGGCCCGCGGGGGCGCTGGGTCACGGTTGGGGTTTGGCTCGCGCTCGGCGCCGCGGGGCTCCTAGCGCGGACCCAGATCGGCGAGGTGACGGCGGCGGGGCAGACGAGCTACCTGCCCGCGCACTCTGAGTCGACGCGGGCGCTCGACGCGTTGCGGCAAGACTTCAAGGGTGGCGAAGACGTGCCGGTCCTGGTCGTCTTCGACCGAAAGGGCGGGCTCAGCGCGAAAGACCTCAACGCGATCGGCAAGCTTGGCGAAGGGCTGGAGGGACTGGGACTCTCCGGCGCCACTCCGGTCTTCGCGCCGTTCTCGCGGCAGGCGCGCCAGCCGCTCGGCGACGTGACCAAGATCGCCAACGGGGTCGGGCCGATCTCGCGTGATGGAGAAGCGGCGCTGGTGGCGCTGGCGATCAACTCCGACGATCGCGGCGCGGTCCTCGCCGGGGTGAGGCAGATCCGCGCCTATCTCGCCGCCCACCGCGTTCCCGGCCTGCGCTCCTACGTGACCGGGCCGGGTGGGGTCGCCGCCGACCTCGAGGAAGTCGCCGAAGACGCCGGGCGGACGCTGCTGATCGCAACCCTCGGCCTCGTCCTGCTGCTGCTCCTGCTCGTCTACCGGGCGCCGTCGTTGGCGCTGCTGCCGCTCGTCGTCGTTGGCACCGCCTACCTGATCGCGATTGGGATCACCTACCTGCTGATCAAGGCCGGCCTGATCACGGTCAACACCGAGGGCACCTTCCTCCTGCTGGTGCTGATCTTCGGCGCTGGCACCGACTACTCGCTGCTCTTGATCCACCGCTATCGAGAAGAGCTCTCCGGCGGCGGGGAGCCGCCGACGGCGCTGCGCACCGCCCTGGCCGAGAGCGTGCGGCCGATCGCCGCCTCGGCCGGCACGGTGATCGCGGCGATGCTGGTCCTGCTCTTGGCCGAGCTCGAGTCGACCCACTGGCTCGGCCCGGTGCTGGCGATCGGGATCGCGGTGATGCTCGCCGCCGCCCTCACCCTGTTGCCGGCGCTGCTCTCGATTCTCGGGCCGCGGGCCTTCTGGCCGGGGCGGGGCGCCGCCGAGCCCGGCGAGGGAAGGCCGCGCTGGGCACGGATCGCCGCCCTCGTCCGGCGTCGCCCGCGGACAATCGTCGCCACCGTCTTCGCCCTGCTCGCGATCCTCGCCCTCGGCAACTTGATCGACCACGGCACGATCGGCTTTGGCGAAGGCGAAACCCGCACGACCGAATCAAGCCAGGGCAACGAAGTGCTGGCCGAACACTTCCCGCCCGGCATCGGCTCGCCGCTGACCGCCGTGCTCGGGATCGGTGAAGTCGAGGCGGCGCTGCGCGGGCTCGACCACCTCGACTCGGTCAAGCTGGCGGTGCCGGTGCCGCCGGCGCAGGTCTCCGACGTCGCCGCCCTGGCGATCGTCCTGCGCGGCGATCCCTACTCCGGCGAGGCGGCCGACCTGGTCAAGAACGTGCGCGAACGGCTGCGGCAGGTGGCGCCGGGGGCGCTGCTCGGCGGCATCCCGGCGGAGAACTACGACGTCGAGCAGGCCAACGCTCGCGATACGCGGCTGATCGTGCCGGTGGTGCTGGCGGTCGTCGGCCTGATCCTGATCGGGGTCCTGCGCGCCCTCGCCGCCCCCGCCTACCTGGTGCTGACCGTGGTCGCCTCGTTCACCGCCACCCTCGGCCTCGTCACCTTCGCCTTCACCGAGCTCTTCGGCTCAGACGGGATGAGCTTCGACCTCGTCCTGCTCTCCTTCATCTTCCTCGTCGCGCTCGGCGTCGACTACAACATCTTCCTGATGACCCGGGCGCGCGAAGAGGCGGCGCGTCGCGGCACCAAAGAGGGCGTGCTGGCGGCCCTGGAAAGCACCGGCACTGTCGTCACCAGCGCCGGCCTGATCCTCGCCGGCACCTTCGCCACCCTCACCCTGCTGCCGCTGGAAGAGCTGGTCCAGATCGGCGCCACCGTCGCGGTCGGCGTCCTGCTCGACACCTTCATCGTCCGCTCGCTGCTGATCCCGGCGATCACCTACCTCTGCGGCGAGCGCGCCTGGTGGCCATCCGGCCGCATTAGCAGCTAACGCCTTAACTCGCTCGCAACTTAAGCGAAATACGTACGAATAGAGTTCCGAATTGGAACTAGGCCATTTCACCTACCAGGGAAGAGGACCAGGTGAAGATCAATCTCAGTCTCGAGGACATTTCGCCCGGCCAGGCGATTGAGTGGGTGGAAGACCGGCCGGGCCGCACCGCTTCGGCGCTTCTCCTCAGCTTCATCCTGTCGCTAGCGGGTGCGGTCGCTTTCCCCGCCCACACGATCCCATTGGCGGGCATCGCGGTGGCGGCAATGCTCGGACTCCTGATGCTCGGGGTCGGCACGAGAGATTGGCAGAGGAAAGAGGGAGAAGAGATGCACTCCGTTGAGGTGCTCGATGCGTTCAGCGAGCTGCGGGAAGACGATGACTACTACTCGCGGCTTTCGCACATCCAGGCCGAATCGTTTGCGAAGTTCAAGGACGGGCGGCTGGAGGACAGTGACGAGAGCTGGAAAGTCCGCAACAGCGCCCTTGAAGCGTTCCTCGAGCTGGAGTGCCGCCGGCTCGAACATCTGGGCATCGAAAAAGTCTCGCTGATCGTCGCTCGCGCCACTGACAAGCACTACCTGATCCGCCGCGTCGGAGGGCCATTGAAGCTGTCGATCGCCCCCGGCCACAAATGCCCGCTCCATCGCGATATAGACGAGTCGCTGCATCGTCTCGCCCCGGAGGCTATGCACCAGCGAATTCCCTGCTTCGGGGAAGAGTTCGTGGTCGCAGCGCTGGCGGAGAGCTCGTTCCCGAAAAGCGCCCGAGGCGAACTCGCCCGCATCGCCACCATCTACCAGCTTCTCTACGAACGTTTCCGCCTCATGGAATCAGTCCCGCTGCGGATCACCAGCGCCCGGGGTATCAGGACGAATGCCGACTGAATTCAAAGAGAGCGACGACGCGAGCATGGCCGAGGCGGCGTGGCGGCGCATGCTGCTGGATGGAGAGTTAAGTCCGGCCGAGTACGCGGCTCGCGTCGTCGCCCCGCCCTCTCTCCGGTTCGTCTCGCCGCGGTACCGGCGGGGACTTGTGAGCCCAGCCTCCTCGCCGCTCCTGCGCGCCCGGTTCCTGCTTTTGCTCGCCTTGGTCTCGGGCGTCGGGACGATCTTCGCGGTGCAGCTCGCGCTGCCGCGGGTCGTGGTGCTGATGACGATTCTCGTCTCCGCCACTGGCCTGGTGCTGACGGCGCTGTTCGTCGCGAGCTCGGGGACTGCCCAGGAGAACTGGCAGCTCAACCACGAGGTGCGCCACCGGCGCAGGCAGGTCGACGCGTATTCCGCGTACGGCGGCGCGCTGCTGCAATCGCTCCGGGCCCTCACCAGGGGAGTGGAGATCGGCAGCGTCTCGGCCGATTTCATACGCGGCTCCATGGACTCCCTGCGGGCCGCGATCGCGGCGAAGGGGCAGGAAGACGTGATCCTGACGATCCTCCGGCGAGATCTCGGGTGCTACCTGGTCGTCTACCAGTCTCTGCCCGCTGGCTCGCCCTATGAGTCAAAGCTCAAGCTCGCTGGTGCCGACGCGAAAGAGTTCTTTGACCGCCTGGGATCGAAAGTCTTTTCTGAGGTCGTGGCGTTCAAGCTCGCCGACACCGAGCATGAGCTCGTGGCGATCAGCGCCGATCCATTTGGACCGCCGGAGCGATGGGCGCTCGAGCAGATGGCCGCCTATTGCTCGGCGGTGGGTGCGTTAGCGCGGCTCTGAGCGCTCGCGAGACGGCGAATCTGGTCTGTTCTCAATCGCCGGCGGATGGGTAGTAGACCCATATGAGCAATTCGATCAAGAGCAAAGCTGTCCGCAAGGCCGCAAAGGTGGGCGTCAAGCACACCGCCCAAGGCACCGCCTCGAAGCTGAAGCGGAGCCCGATGCGCACCACCTCGCTGCTCGCGCTTGGCGGCGCGCTGGGTTTCCTCGCCGGGCGCCTGTCGTCCGCGGGCGGTCCCACCGCCCACGGCACCGCCTAGCTGGGCGGTCACCGCTCGTCGCAGTCCGGTAGAGATCCGGCATGGCCGACTTCCTCTACGAGGGCCACCGGATCTCCTATGACGCCTACGGCGAGGGCGAGCGGGTGCTCGTGCTCGTGCACGGCCTGCTGATGAACAGGCGCATGTTCGAGCGGCTGGCGCCTGAGCTGGCGGCGGCCGGGAACCGCGTGATCTGCGTTGACCTGCTCGGCCACGGGCGCTCGGACCGGCCCGAAGACCTGCGGCTCTACTCGATGCCGCGCTTCGCCCGCCAGGTCATCGGCCTGCTCGATCACCTGATGTTGGATACGGCGGTCGTCGGCGGCACCTCACTTGGCGCCAACGTTGGGCTCGAGCTGGCGGTCAGCCACCCTGAGCGGACGCGCGGGCTCTTCATCGAGATGCCGGTCCTGGACAACGCCCTGGCGGCGATGGCGGGCGCCTTCACGCCAGTCCTGCTCGGCCTGCGCTACGGCCGCCCCGTCTTCGAGCTCACTGCCGTCCTCACCTCACTGATCCCACGCACCAACCACCTCGTCGACATCGGCCTCGACTGGATGCGGCAGCGGCCCGGCCCCTCCGGCGCCGTGCTCGAGGGCCTGTTGCTGGGGGAGACCGCGCCGCACCGGGAGGAGCGCCGGCTGATCGAGGCGCCGACCCTGATCGTCGGCCACCACCGCGACCCGGTTCACCCCTTCAGCGACTCCGGCATGCTCGCCGAAGAGCTGCCCAACGCCCGCCTGGTCGAGGCGAGCTCGATCTTCGAGTGGCGGCTCAAGCCGGAGCGCTTGACCGCCGAGCTGAACGGCTTCCTGGAGGAAGTTTCGCCTTAGGGGTCAGATCTTCAGCGCGGTCCAGAGCGGGCGGTGGTCCGACATGTAGTACTTGACGTAGGCGCGAAAGCGACTCGGGTCTTTTTCGGTTTTTTCCCAGAGGCCGCGGAAGAGGGCGCCGTCGAAGTCGAAGACGCCGCTCTGCTCTATTGCGTCTTCCATCTGGCCGGGGAAGACCGCCATCTGGTCGTACTGGGCGTCGTTGTTGAGGTTGGAGCCTTTGATCGGTGCGGTATCGGCCGGATCGGTGCCGCCGATCTTGGTCGAGTGATCGGGGAGGTGCAGACCCTTGCTGGTCAGCGCCCGGTAGATCGGATCGCTTTCGTCGCGGACCGGCAGGTTGAAGTCGCCGAGCGCGAGCACGTTGGGGGTGTAGGCGTATTTGTCGCGGCGACGGGTGTCGGCCCAACGGGCGATCGCGAATGCCTCCAGGCAGCGACGCTCGATCGAGACTTTGTCTTCCTTGCCGAAGTAGAGGTGGACGTCGGCGACGACGAATTCCAGCTTGCCCGCGCGCAGGGAGACCAGGTACGGGTTGCGGTCGAAGCCTTCGAACTTCTGTTTGACCCCGGGCAGCTTGATCAGGTCGAGATCCTTCTGCGGCACCGTGATGTGGCCGACCTCTTCCAGCGGGGTGATCTTTTTGCCGTCGAAGATGACCGCGTAACGCTCGCGATTGCCGCCGGGGGCGGAGAAGATCGTCCGGTATCTGCTCGGCAGCTGGGCCATGATCCCGCGCAGGCCGCTGAGGTTGTCGTTGGTCTCCTGGACCGCGACCACGTCGAACCAGCTGATGATCTCGGCGATCAGCCGGTAGTCCTTCTCACGTCGCTGCTGGACCCCGAGGTTGGCGATGTTCCAGGTCGCGAGCAGAAGGCGGTTCCTGCTCCGCGGGGGGATCACTCGGTCTTTCTTGCCTGCCTGTTTTGGATAGTCGCGCAGAGCTTTCAGCTCGGCCTCGAGGTCGTAGTCGTAGCTGGTGCGGGGCTTTGGGAAGGCCGGCATGGGCCGACCCTATGCAGAAACCCCTGCTGATCGATCCAAAAAGTCTTCGAGGTCTAAAAAGATCTCCCAACTTCCGTCCTTTGGTACGGACGGAGTGCTAGGATGCCCGAAAATTCTGGAGCGATCAGAGAGATTGTGGGGACCCAGGGAGAGGGACCTCAGGGAGCTTCAAAGGGAGGAGCCCCGCCATAGCGCACCAGTGCCTTAATCGGTCAAAGGGCCGGCCTTAAAAGCCGGAGATCCGGGTTCGAGCCCCGGCTGGTGCATCGGGAAACGAATGGGGACCGGTGACCGGCTATGGCGAGCAACCTCTTTGATCAACTAGACGAGATTTCAACGGGCGGCGAGCAGCAGCGCCCGCTCTGGGCGGCACGCGCGCCCTACCAACCGCAGTCCGACCACGACCTGATGCTGGTGCCGCGGGTGAAGGGCTGGCAGGAGGACGCCGACGCGATCGCCGCCCTGGAGCGGATCGAAGCGGAGTCCTGGGTGGAGAGCGTCGACCGCGACGGCAAGCAGGTCCGCGCCGTCCTCTCCAACGATTGGGTCGAGGCAACGGGCGCCGCGCTCGTCTCCGGCAACGGCGACTCGGCTCACACCGACCTCGCCGCCGGGCGGCGCTTCGCGCTCAACTTCTGGGACGCCAACTCGACCAAGGCGCTGCACATCGGCCACCTGCGCAACCTGGCCCTCGGCAACGCGCTCGGCTCGGCGTTGACCGAGGCGGGCGGCAAGGTCGAGCGGCGCAGCATCATCTGCGACGTCGGCCGCAGCATGGGCGAGGCGATGGCGGGAGTGGTGGCGAGCGGTCGTCACGCCCAGTCGACGCCGGGCGGCGGCGAGAAGAGCGACCACTTCGTCGGCGCCTGTTACGCCGACTACGTCAAGACCGGCCCCTCGTTGACCGGCCGCGACGACAACCCGGCCACCTCGCTCAGCCGCGAGGTCGACGTCCACCACGACTCGGCCGACGAGCTGCTGCAACGGGTGCTCGACGGCGACCAGGAGGCGATCGAGCTCTGGTCGAAGACGCGCGCCTGGGTGATCTCCGGCCAGCGCAAGACCCTGGCCCGGCTCGGCATCTCCTTCGACCGCGTCTTCTTCGAGTCCGACTTCCTGCCCGAGGTCGCCGAACTCTCCAACCTCGGGCTGGAGCACGGGATGCTGCAGCGCCGCCCCGACGGGGCGATCATCTACCTCACCGACCGCGAGGAGCTGGAGGAAATGCCGCTGCTGCGCGCCGACGGCCTGCCGACCCAGCACATGCGGGCGCTCGCCTACTGGATGGCGGCGCCGGGCCTCGAGGGCACGACCTCGATCCAGGTCTGCGGCCTCGAGTGGGTGGCCCACGTCACCTGCCGCCGCCAGCTGATGGACCTGATGATGGAGAAGGGGGCGGGGGCCGACATCAACCACCCCGCCCACGACGTCTTCCACGGCATGGTCTCCAAACAGGCCGAGTCGGTCTCATCGAGCAAGAAGAACGCGCTGCTGATCGACGAGCTGGCGGAGTGGATCGAGCAGGCGATGGAAGAGGAGGAGCGGGCCCGGGTGCGCCTCGGCCATCCGGTCTCCGAGGCGATCGTGCCGCAGGTCGCGCTCGGCTACTTCCTCATGCACACCAACACCAAACCGCTCGACTTCGAACCGGAGAAGCTGATGCGGCCCGAGCAGAGCCTCGGCTGGGACCTGGCCCGGGCCCGCGCTCACAACGGTGCCGGCGCCAACGGCCGCGCCGCCGAGCCGGCCCAGGACCCCGACTACCGCTACGCCGTCGTCCAGTCGGAGATGTACCGGCGCCACCTGCAGCAGGCGGTCGAGCGGCTTGACGTCAGCCCGCTGGCCAAATACGCCGGCCACCTCTCGCGCTGGTACGTCGAGGAGGACCGAGAGCCGCACGTGCAGGAGGCGATCCAGGCGGCGCTGGCGCAGGCGGCGCGCGGCCTGGGGCTGGAGACCGTTCGATGAGCGGGGCGGGAACCAGCGAGGCGCCGATGCGGACGCTGCTGGTCGACAACCACGACTCCTACACCTACAACGTCTTCCACCTGCTGGCCGGGGTCTCCGGCGAGGAGCCGATCGTGGTTGACAACGACGCCGTCTCCTGGCGGGCGCTGGAGCGCTGGGACTTCGATGCGATCGTGCTCTCGCCTGGGCCGGGGACGCCGGGCCGCTGGCACGACTTCTGCGTCTGCGACGACATCCTCCGCTACAGCGAGATCCCGGTGCTGGGCATCTGCCTCGGCCACCAGGGCCTGGGGAAAATGCTCGACGGCGAGGTGCGCAGCGCCCCCGAGGCGATGCACGGGCGCCTCAGCAAGATCTTCCACGAAGGAGCCGGTCTCTTCGAGGGCATCCCGCAGGGCTTCCCGGTCGTCCGCTACCACTCTCTGGCGATCACCGGCATGGGCTCTGACGGCAACGTCTGCGCCTGGGCCGACGACGGCGTGGTGATGGGGATCGAACACCGCCGCCGGCCGCTTTGGGGAGTGCAGTTCCACCCCGAGTCGATCGCCACCGACCACGGCGCCCGCCTGGTCGAGAACTTCTACGCCCTGGCGCGGGAGCGCAAAGCGCCGCCGGTGCGGGCGACGAAGCGGCCGGCCAGCGCGCCGCGCCGGGACCAGGGCGTCGCCAAGCCGGGGACCTCCGACACGCGGCTCTTGCTGCGCACGGTGCCAGGCGAGGCGGCGACCGAGGCGCTCTTCGAACGGCTCTTCGCCGACGCCGAGCACGCCTTCTGGCTCGACAGCGCCGATGCCCCGAGCCGCCTGGCGCAGAGCTCCTACCTCGGCACCAGCGCCGGGGCCGAGCGCTGCGTGCTCGAACACGACGTCGACGAGGGCGCGGTGACGATCCATCGCGCCGAGGCGACCGCGATCGAGCGCGGCTCGATCTTCGACGTGCTCGACCGGGAGCTGGCGAAGAGGTCAATCGAGACTCCCGAGGGAGTGACGCCCAATCTTCTCGGCGGCTTCGTCGGCTACCTCGGCTACGAGTGCAAGGCCGACTGCGGCGCAACCAACGAGCACAGCTCCGACGTGCCCGACGCGGTGCTGATGCTGGCCAACCGGATGGTCGCGGTTGACCACGTCCGGCACCTCACCCACATATTGGCGGTCAGCACCGCGGCCGAGGAGGCCGACGCCGAGCTCTGGCTCGACGGGGCGGAGGCGACGGTGCGCGAGCTGCTCGCGGATCCGCCGCCGCAGCCCAGCCTCGACGATCCGGCCTTCGGCGAGCCCAGCGCCGACCACGTCCGCTTCGACTGCGGCCGCGGGCGCGAGCAGTACCTCGCCGACATCGCCCGCTCGCAGGACGAAATGGCGGCGGGCGAGTCCTACGAGGTCTGCCTCACCGACCAGATCTCGACCGACGCCAGCCCCGAGCCCTTCGACCTCTACCGCAACCTGCGCCGCTCCAACCCGGCGCCCTTCGCCGCCTTCCTCAAGCTCGGCGACGTCGCCGTGGTCAGCTCCTCGCCGGAGCGCTTCCTCTCGCTCGACCGCGAGGGGCGGGTCGAGGCCCGGCCGATCAAGGGCACGACCAAGCGCTCGCCCGACTCGGCCGAGGACGCGGCGCTGAAGGCGGAGCTGACCAACGACGAAAAGACCTACGCCGAGCACCTGATGATCGTGGACCTGCTGCGCAACGACCTCGGCATCGTCTGCGAGGTCGGCAGCGTCGCCGTTCCCGAGCTGATGGTGGTCGAGGACTACGCGACCGTGCACCAGCTGATCTCGACCGTCGAGGGCAGGCTGCCGGCCGACCGCTCCGCCCCCGAGCTGACCCGCGCCTGCTTCCCCGGCGGCTCGATGACCGGGGCGCCGAAGCTGCGCACGATGGAGATCATCGACGACCTCGAGGACGAGGCCCGCGGCGTCTACTCGGGCGCGATCGGCTACTTCGGGCTCGACGGGGTGATGGACCTCAGCATCGTCATCCGCACGATCGTGATGCGCGAGGGGCGGACGACGATCGGCGCCGGCGGCGCGATCGTGATGCAGTCCGACCCGGTCGACGAGTTCGACGAGATCCTGCTCAAGGCGAAAGCGCCGATGGCGGCGATCGCCCGCACGGTCACCGGCAGCGACTCGCCCGAGGCCTGGAGCGTCGAGCTGGAGCCGGCGCGGGCCCGCGCCGCGGAGGCGGCATGACGGAGATCGACTCCGGTCCCCCGCTGAGTTCGTCATTTGGGGTGGATATGCCCCCCAAACGACGAACTCAGCCTGCGTGTGAGGTGCGGATCGCGGTGGACGCCGATGTAGCGGCGGCGGCCGAGGCGATTGGGGCGCTGCTGGTCGAGCTCAGTGGTGGTGGGCCGGCGGCGGAGGAATTGGAGCAGGCAACCGCGGAACTGGTCAGGGATCAGGGGTTGGGTGCCCTGCTGGTGGCGGAGGCAGGGGGCGAGGACGGCATCGTGGGGGTCCTCGCCGCCAGCTGGCAGCACGCCGTGCACGTGCCGGGGCGCTACGGCACGATCCAAGATCTCTGGGTCCACCCGGACTGGCGCAGCCGCGCGGTCGGTCACGACCTGATCGAGGCTTTCTGCGAGGTTGCTCGCGAGGAGGGGGCGAAGCGGATCGAAGTCGGCCTGCCGCGCGAGGACTTCGAGCGCATCGGCGCCACCACCGCCTTCTACCGCGCCAACGGCTTCGAGCACCTCGGCCCTCGAATGCGGAGGAAGCTTTGATCGCGGAACGACCAAGCGTGCATCTCTGGTTCTTCGCGCCGGGAGTGAAGCGGAGATGGTTGTGATGATCGCGCTTCGGAGATCGACCCACCTCAGGGTGGGCCAAAGTCGGGTGGGCGGCGATGGCTGAGCTACTCCTCGTGGAGCAGCGCGCCGCGGCGGAGGACGACGGCGCCCACTGGATCCTCGAAGGCGGGCGGATCCTGCCCGGCGCCGATGACAACCGGCGCATGGACGAGCTGCGCCGCGGGCTGCTGCGCCACGCCGGTGTGCGCGCCGCCGATGCCGACGCCGACAGCGAAGAGGTCGAGCAGACGCTCTCCATCCTCCACGAGCCCGGTTACCTGGAAGCGCTGGCCGAGGTCTCGGCCGAGCCGGTGGTGATCCCGGAGCTGACCCCGCCCGGCCTGCCGCCCGACATCCCGGTCAGCGCCGGCCTGGTCGAAGCGGCGCGCGAGGGCGTGCGAACGGCGATCAGCGCCGCCGAGCGCCTGGTCGAGGGGGCCCGCTTCACCTACGCGCTCTGCCGCCCGCCGGGCCACCACGCCGGTCCCGCCTGGTTCGCCGGCTACTGCTACCTCAACACCGCTGCCGCGGCGGTGCAGGTGCTGCGCACGGCGGGCGTGCGGCCGGTCGGCATCCTCGACATCGACCTGCACTATCCCAACGGCACCGCGGCGATCGTGGCGGCGATGGACGACGCGACCCTGCACTCGCTGCACGCCTCGCCGGTGACCAACGTCGCCGGCGGCGAGGTCGAGGTGAGCGGCGAGCGCGAAGTCGTGGTCGGCTTCGACGGCAGCCCCGACGCCGAGGTCTACCTGACCACGGTCGCCCGCTCGGTCGAGGCGCTGGCGCTGGAATCCGCCGCCCTGGTCGTCTCGCTCGGCTACGACATCGTCGCCGGCGATCCGCACGGGTCGTGGCAGCTCGAGCCGCCGATCTTCACCGAGATCGGCCGCCTGCTCGCCGCCGCCGGCCTGCCCGTCTGCGTGATTCAGGAGGGCGGCTACGCGCTCGACTCATTGGCCGAGTGCAGCGAGGCGTTCGTCAACGGCCTGCTCGATGGGGCGCCGCGATCGCGGCGCGACCAAGGGGTTGAAGTCTCATGACCGACGAGGGGCTGCAGGGGTTCCGCGATCGGCTCAACCCGATCGACGAGGAGATCTCCCGCCTGCTCGGCGAGCGCTTCCAGATCTGCCGCGAAGTCGCCGCCTATAAGGAGGAGCACGGCATCGCGATGATGCAGCCGGCGCGGATGGCCGAGGTGCTCGATCGTTATCTCGCCCGTGGCGCCGCCGCGGATCTGCCGGCCGAGTTCAGCGAGGCGCTCTTCGAGCTGCTGATCGAATCGACCTGCAAGCTCGAGGACGAGCTGATGGAAGGGCCGGTGCCGCCGAGCGCGGCGGAGGCAGCCTTGCCGCCGGGACCCGAAGAGCCCGAGCTGACCCAGTCGATGCGCTGGGCGAGTGAGCCCTTGCCGATGCTCGAGCAGTGCCAGCGGCGCTACGGCGACACCTTCACCCTGCGTCTGCGCCACCTCGGCACCTGGGTCGTGCTGGCCGACCCTGAGGACGTCAAAAAGGTCTTCTCGATCGACACAAATGAGCTCGGCGTCGGCGTGCCGAACCTGGCGCTCAAACCGGTGCTCGGCGGCCACTCGGTGATGCTCAGCGAGGAGCCCGAGCACATGGTCCAGCGCAAGCTGATGCTGCCGCGCTTCCACGGCGAGCGGATGCGCGAGGACGCCGAGGCGATGACCGAGCTGGCCCGGCAGGCGGTGCGCTCCTGGCCGGTCGGTGAGCCCTTCCAGCTCTGGCCACGGATGCAGGAGCTGACCCAGGAGGTGGTGATGCGGGCGGTCTTCGGCGACGACGAGGGCCGGCTCGACCGTCTTCGTGGCCTGCTGACCAACCTCACCGAGGCGATCAACAACGAAGACCGCCTGCACAAGCTCGCCCTGCTCGGGCCGGAGTGGCTCGAACGCAGCCCCGGCTGGCGTGAGGCGATGGCGCCGGTCGAGGAGGAGGTCCTGGCCGAGGCGCGCCGCCGCCGCGCCGAAGGCGATGAGGGCCGCCGCGACGCGGTCTCGATGCTGGTCGAGGCCCGCCACGAGGACGACGGCTCGCCGCTGGGCGAGAAGGAGCTGCGCGACGAACTGCTCACCCTGCTCACCGACGGGCCGACCTCGAGCTCACTGGCCTGGGTCTTCGAGCGCCTCCTGCGCCACCCGGACAAGCTGGAGCGCCTGCAGTCCGAACTGCTTGCCGGCGAAGGCGACGAGTACCTCGACGCGGTGATCAAGGAGACGCTGCGCCTGCGACCGCCGGTCTCGGTAGTTGTGCGGAGGCTGTTGAAGCCGGCGACGCTGGGCGGCTACGACCTGCCCGCCGGCACGCTGATCGCGCCCTGCGTCTACCTGATCCACCACCGCGAGGACGTCTACGAGGACCCGGGCGAGTTCATCCCCGAGCGCTTCCTCACCCAGCGCGCCGCGGTGCCGACCTGGATCCCCTTCGGCGGCGGCGCCCGCCGCTGCCTCGCCGCCAGCTACGCCGAACAGGAGATGAAGCGGGTGCTGCGCACCGTGCTGGAGGAGGTCGAGCTGGCCCCGGTGGAGTCGCAGGGCGAGCGGATCAGCCGCGCCGCGATCGCCTTCAGCCCCGCTGACCACGGCCTCGTCGTCGCCAAACCGCGGACCCGGGCCCTGGCATGAGCGACGCCGCGCATGACCTGATCATCGTCGGCGCCGGCGCCAAGGCGGCCGGGATCGCGACCAAGGTTCACATCGCCAACAGCCTGGGGCTGTCCCAGCTCTCGGTCAAGGTGATCGAGGGGACCGAGGTCGCCGCTTCCTGGAAGGGGCGCAACGGCATGACCTCGGGCGAGGAGCCGCTGGCGGTGACGCCGATCAAGGACATCGGCTTCCCGTACCAGAGCCACATCGAGTTCGGTGAGGCGGGCGAGGCGATCGACGCCGGGCTGGCCCAGTTCACCTGGCAGCAGCACATGATCAGCAAGCGCCGTTACGCCCGCTGGGTCGACGCAGGCTCGCCGCAGGTGCGCCACCGCGACTACGGCGAGTACCTGACCTGGGTGCTCTCGCGGGCGACCGAGGGGATCGAGCACGTCAGCGGGCGGGTGACCCAGGTGCGGCTCGATGAGGCGGGCGAGCGCTGGGTGGTCGAGGTCGAAGAGGACGGCGGCAGCTCCACCCACAGCGGCGGGGCGCTGGTCCTCACCGGCCCCGGCATCCACCGCGCCTTCCCGCACGAGCCCGCCGTCGCCGATCGCGTCTTCCACTGCGACAGCAAGCGCGAGGAGTTCGCCCGCATCCCCGAGGACGCGGCTTGCGACGTGGCGATCGTCGGCGGCGGCGAGAGCGCCCTCAGCGCGACGATGTTCCTGCGCGGCATGCGGCCGCGCTGCCGCTACACGATCTACACGCCGATGCTGCCGATGAGCCGCGGCGAGAGCTTCCTCGAGAACCGCGTCTTCTCCAATCCCGACGAGGTCGAATGGGAGTCGCTCGATCTGCAGACCCGGCGTGACTTCGTCAAGCACTCCGACCGCGGCGTCTTCGATCCGCCCAGCCTCTCGGCGATCGCCTACGACGACCGCTGCCGCTTCGTCACCGGTCGCGTCACCGACGTCGGAGCGGCGAGCGCGGGGGAGGGGGTGCGGCTGGAGTTCTCCTCACCGGAAGGGACGGCGAGCGGCGAGCACGACTTCGTCGCCAACTGCACCGGCTTCGACCTGCTGGCCCAGCTGCGCACGCTTTTCCCGGCCGCGGTGCGCGAGGAGATCGAGCGCCGCAGCGGGCCGCTCTGGGACCAGCCGGCCGGCAGCGAAGTGCCGATTGGGCGCAACCTGGAGCTGCTTGGGATGCGGCCACGCCTGCACATCCCAGGGCTCGCCGGTCTCAGCCAGGGACCCGGCTTCGCCAACCTCGGCGCGCTTGGGCTGCTCTCGAACCGGGTGCTGCAGCCGCTTTTGATCGCAGATAGCGAATTACTTGATTCTTATAAACCAGTCGCATAGGGTCGTCGAGATCCGGAGGGAAAGGCAGGGGACGATGAAGAACTGGAGCAGCACTACGAACGCCGCGCGCGCGGCAATTGGATTGCTCGTGATTGCCCTGGTCGCGGCCATCTTGGGTGGTTGCGGCGGCAGCTCCTCCTCCGGTGGTGAAAGCAAAGAAGCCAGCCTGACCGGCTCCGGGTATCCCGGGGTCGACGCGGCCAACACGCGAAACCCGAAGAGCACGATCGACAGCTCCAAAGTCGGCGAACTCGCAGTTTCCTGGACCGCGAAAATTCCCGGCACCAGCAACTTCGGCAGCTACGCCTCGACACCGGTGATCGACGAGGGCGTGATCTACTCGCAGGATCTCGCCTCGAACGTGCAGGCGCTCAACCTCGAAACCGGCGAAATCCTCTGGACGGCCAGCTTCGAACAGCCCGACGTCGGCCCCAACGGCGTCGTCGTCGCCGAGGGCAAGGTCTTCGGCGCGACCCCGACCGAAGCCTTCGCGCTCGACCAGAAAACCGGCCAGCAGGTCTGGTCGAAGAAGCTGACCCGCAACGAACACGAGGGCATCGATATGGCGCCGGGCTACGAGGACGGCATGGTCTACGTCTCGACCGTGCCGCTCAACACAGGCGGCCTCTACGAAGGCGGCGGCGCCGGCATCCTCTGGGCGCTCGACGCCAAGACCGGCAAGAAAGTCTGGCATTTCGACACCGTGCCGAAGAGCCTCTGGGGCAATCCCAAGGTCAACTCCGGCGGTGGCGTTTGGTATCCGCCGGCCTTCGACGGCAAGGGCTCGATGTACTTCGGCGTCGGCAACCCGGCACCGTTCCCGGGCACCCCGGAAGCCCCCTTCGGCTCGAGCCGGCCGGGGCCGAACCTCTACACCAACTCGTTGGTCAAGCTCAACGCCAAGACCGGCAAGCTGGACTGGTTCCACCAGGTGACGCCGCACGATATTTACGACTGGGACTTCCAGGGACCGCCGATCCTGATGAAGGCCGGCGGCAAGCAGATGGTCGTCGCGGCGGGCAAGTCGGGCATCGTGATCGGGGCGGACCCGGAAACCGGCAAAGTGATCTGGCAGACCGCGGTCGGCAAACACAACGGCCACGACGACGACGGCGAGCTGGCGATGCGCGGCGAAGAGTCGAAGATCAAGCTGGGCGCGACCGTCTACCCGGGCTCGCTGGGCGGCGTGATCGCGCCGATGTCCACCGACGGCTCGCTGGTCTTCGTGCCGGTGGTCAACAGCCCGATCTCGCTCACCTCGGGGTCTGAAAAGGAAGAACTCGGGCCCTCGACCGGCGAAGTTGTGGCGCTCGACGCGGCGAGCGGCAAGGTCGAGTGGAAAGAACAGCTCTCCACACCTGCCTTCGGCGCGACGACCGCGGCCAACGACCTCGTCTTCGCCACCAACTACGAAGGCTCGCTATCCGCCTTCAACGCCAAATCGGGCCAGGTCGTCTGGCGCGAAAAGCTCCCGGCCGGGACCAACTCGGGTGTGATGCTCGACGGCGAAATGCTGATCGCGCCAGCGGGTGTTGCGGCGGCGGCGGGGCAGGAACCGCAGATCGTGGCCTACAAGCTTGGTGGTTGATTCGTCTAGACCAAAATACTTGACTGAACCTTGGTGGTACGCGATCCTCGTTGCACGGGAGGAAGCTCTGGGTCCGCGTCAACGACGGTAAAAAAACCGAGAGGAGTCAAGATGCGCAGGCGCGGATTCATATTCGCCGGGCTGGCCGGCCTGGCTGTGCTTGGAGCAGTGGCATTGGCCTCTGTGGTCCAGGCAGGCTTAACCAACGGTGGCACCATCGGGAGATTCTTGGTGGAAGGTTCACCCTCCTTAGCCACAAACGCAACGTTCACCGGTCAGCTTGAGCAGTTAACCGGAAAAACTACAGTGCATTTTGTATACGCACTTCCAACTTCCAGCTTTATCTACTTATGTACCTCCATGGATGTCGAAGAAGGGAAAATCCTTTCGCAATTCGAAGCTTTAGCCAAACTGAGATTATTAGGTTGCGCAGTGTTTCAAGCGAACGAAAAAGGCGAAGAAACCAAAGAACTGCCAGCATGTAAACCTAAAGACAATGAATATATTTTCAGTGTCATCATCTTACCGCGGTTACATGAAAGTGAATTATTTCTTTTATTTGAGGGAGACCAGCAAAACGCGAAAGGCGAAACGATCATAGGCACGATCGAATTTGGTGAAGAATGTTCGCTCGGAGAAAGCCTCCTTATCAGGGGGGAATTCGTTGGCCGGGTCAACGAAGGCAGCGTGGAACAGGTCACCAAGTTAGTCGAATTCAGCGACCTCATAACGTCGTTATTCCAAGAACGAAGTGGAGGAATATTTGTCTCTGGTGACAGGCTGCGATTCGGTAACACCGAGGAGTTTCCCCGGGGTAATTTGACCCTGAGCCTGACCGGCACGCAGCACATCGGCAAAAAATGGTCCGTTCAGTAGTCAGATGAAGCTTCGCCGGCTGGGCTTGGCTTCGACCTCGCTCAGCCGGCGCGCGTTCACGTCATAGACGAAGGCGCGCACCGCGTCGCGGTGGGGAAGGAACGGCGAGTGGCGCACGCGCAGGATCGACTGGCGCACGTCGGCGGCGACGTCGGCGAAGGATTCGATCGGGAAGTCGGGGGCGAGGCCGGTCTCCTCCTGCAGCTCGGTGCTGAAGCCGTCGTCGCTGATCACCGACGGCTCGCTGGTCTTCGTGCCGGTGGTCAACAGCCCGATCTCGCTCACCTCGGGGTCTGAAAAGGAAGAACTCGGCCCCTCGACCGGCGAAGTTGTGGCGCTCGACGCGGCGAGCGGCAAGGTCAAGCGCTGATTGCCCCGGCGGGCGTCGCCGCGGCGGCTGGCCAGGAACCAAAGATCGTCGCCTACGAGCTGGGCGGTTAGGGCGACATTCGGTAATTCAGGACTAGAAATTCACCCGTGCCCAGGCCGCGCACAACTGTCGCGGCCCGGGCTGTATACGTCGATACCCCGTTGCTAGGAGCCGCTGAATTTCAAGCCTGTATGTGCTCCGGTGAGAAAGGCCCACCTGCTGCTTAATATGGACGTTTCGTGTTCTGCGGTTTCGCTAATAGTCCACAGTTTGGTTCCTTCGGCTTTTGTGCCGACTTCTAGTAAGTGTTTGAGCAGATGAGTTTTAAGCGCGCCCATCGCGTCCTTGAACACTATTTTCGAGCCGATCACAGGTACTTCTTCGCCGATTGCACATGTTTCGCTCGTTTGAATCACCGCAAAGGTGCTTCCGATGTCGGGCGCAACGGTGATGAGTTCGTCGCCGAGAGCGAGCCGTGAAGCGAACTGGTTGTGATTGTTCCTATTTCTCCGCCTCCAAAGTTTGGTTCGCACGCTTTGGACGTTTTGCCGTTGAGGGCAGTGATGCATCCGCTGAGCTTGACGTGAAAACCTTCACCTATGGTCCCACCCGCTTTGAGGCGGCCATTGATGGCAGAGATCGTCGAGCATGAGAATAAAACTTCCAGGCCGACGATTTTCGTGTGCAAAATCCATGTCGTGTCTGCTTCGACTTCAAAAGACGCTTCTAAAAACGGAACTAATTTTGTACCTGCTTTTTCGGCAAATAACCATTCGGAGGCTTGGGCTGTATTCGCGCCGAAGGTCAACACACCAAGCACGAGGACGCAAAGGCTGAGCAAGCTGAATCTTGAACGAGTCATTTAGTTCCTCCTCTTGATTCGGTCGGTCCACCTGCAGACCGACTCCACGACTTGCATGACAGCAGAGAGTTAGAAAATGCCACGCCTTGAAGCTTGACCATCCGCAACTAGAGGAGAGAGGAAATAGGAACTACTTCGCCTGGAGTACGAGGATCCCGACAAGGACATCTCGCTCTACATCAACTCTTCGATCTACGAATCACCCGGCGGAAGAAACGCACAACCGCGTCCCGCTGACGCTCAATTGCCCCATCGCATCCTCAACCTGCCCTTTCTCGTTGTTTCTGCCCTGAGCATCTGACGGCGCATTCGCCAAGTTTTCGCCCCGCTGCGGGGGCGAAAAGCACTTGGTCGAGCCCAAGCGTCCGCCCCCGCTTCGGGGGGCGGAAATGCGCTCGTCGATGCAAACCGCCCGGGCAAACAACGAGAAAGGGGGTTGAGAATGCGGGCCATTGCATTTGTGCAAGCGTTGACACTTCTCGTGCTTGCGGTTCGCCTCTTGCTCGGGTAATTCGAGCTCGAAGGAGCTCAACTCCGGCGCACGCGCCGGAGTTGGCTGTTGGTCTCAGCGGTCGGGTCGGGGTGGACCTCGCGCAGGCGCCCGTCGCTGACGTCGTAGACGAAGCCGCGCACGTTGTCGCGATGAGGCAGAAACGGGGAACGTCGAACCTTTTCGATCGAGGCGCGCACGTCGCTCTCGACGTCGGCGAAGGATTCGATCGGGAAGTCGGGGGCGAGGCCGGTCTCCTCCTGCAGCTCGGTGCTGAAGCCGTCGTCGCTGATCGTCTCCATGCCGCAGTTGGTGTGGTGGATCAGCATCACCTCGCGGGTGCCGAGCTTGCGCTGGGAGATCGCCAGCGAGCGGATCACGTCGTCGCTGACGACGCCGCCGGCGTTGCGCAGCACGTGCGCCTCGCCGTTGCCTAGCCCCAGCACCGCGGGGACGTCGATCCGCGCGTCCATGCAGGTGACGACCACCAGCCCACGGCTTGGCTTGGCCGCGGCCTCGCCGGGCGGCGTCTCGGTGGCGAACCGCTCGTTGGCCGCGATCGCGTCGTCGATGGCGCTCATGCGCTGCGCAGTCTATGCACCCGAAAGGCGCAACTAGGCACTCTTTTGCTCTTCGCCGGTTGAACCTTTGGCAAAGGAGTACTAGCTTGTGTACGGCGGAGAGGGGGGCAATGCGGGGAGAAGCGCTGCACGATATTCGGGCCGAGCTGGTTGCTCGCCTGCGAGCGCGATGCGGGGAGATCGAAGACACGGTCTATAACCGCGTGCTCAAGATGGCCGATCCGGTCGAAGGCGACGACCCGGAGTACCGCGCCTACCTGCGGGCGACCGTGGCGGAGTCGATCGACTACGCCCTGCTCGGGATCGAGAGGGGCGAGGAGTGGGAGGGCACGATCCCCGAGGCCGCCGCGGTGCAGGCGCGGCGGGCGGCTCGCACCGGGGTCAAACTGGACGCGGTCCTGCGCCGCTACGCAGCGGGCGATCGGCTCGTCGGCGAGTTCGTGGTCGACGAGGCGGCCAAGCTGCCCAACGAGGCGATGCGTCACCTGATGCGAGCCCAGGGCCCCCACGTCGACCGGATGATGGCCTCGGTCGCGACCGAATACATGGACGAGCTGGAGCGGATCAGGCGCTCACCCGCGCAGCGCATCGCCGAACGCGTGCAGCGCCTGCTCGGCTCCGACTCGCCGGTGGACGCCGCCGGGCTCGACTACGAACTCGACGCCTGGCACCTTGGCCTGGTCGTCACCGGCTCGCGCGCCGACGTTGCCGCGCGCACGCTGGCGGCTGGCCTCAACCGGCAGTCGCTGGTCGTCGCTCAGGGCAACGACAGCGCCTGGGCCTGGCTCGGCGGTCGCGAGCGCCTCGCCGTGATCGAGGTCGAGCGCTACCAGGCGGCGGGCGTGTTGGGGGACGCGACGCTGGCGGTCGGTGAGCCGCGGCGCGGGATCGAGGGCTGGCGCCTCACCCATTACGAAGCGCGGGCGGCCCAGCAGGTGATGCTGCGCCGGCGCCAGCCCCTGATCCAGGCCAGCGACGTGGTCCTGCTGGCGGCGGTGCTGCGCGACGAAATGCTGGCGAAGTCGCTGCGCGCCACCTACCTCGCCCCGCTCGACGAGCACGGCGACTCCGGGCTCGGCCTGCGCGAGACGCTGCGCGCTTACTTCGACGCCGGTTTTAACGCCGCGACCGCGGCGGCGGCGCTGGAAGTCGACCGCCACACGGTGCAGCGCCGGCTGCGCAAGGTCGAGGAGGCGCTGGGCCGTCTGCTGCACTCCTGCCACGCCGAGCTCGAGGTCGCCCTGGTGCTGGAGGAACTGGATCGCGAGGTCGATAAATCGCGACTCGGCGCGGTTACTCAGGGCTAAAAAAGGCTTTTACAAAGCCAAATGGGACACTTTGGCGCCCACGGGCGGCGTCGCGCACCACAATGGTGCAGCGACCCTCGTTCCTCTTCTGTACACATGATCGTGTAAGGGAGGAGCACCGCTCGCGCCGAGCGGTCGGCACCTCAGTCAGCCCAAAAAGCGGGTGAGGCAGCTATGTCAGCGTCAGGGTCCCCAGTTGTGCGAGCGACTCCGGTCGAGCGACGCGCCCCGAGCGCGATCTCGAAGGTCGCCTGGATCCCCCAGGAGGATCTGGGCCAGGCCGAATGGCTTTCGACCGGTCGCCGCCTCGGCACGATCGGGCGCTGCAGCCAGTGGTGGATCGGCGATTGGATTCGCTACGGCAACGCGCGCTGGGGGGAGAAGTACACGGAGGCGGCCAGGGTGACCGGCTACGACGTGACCAGCCTGAGGAACATGGCCTGGGTCGCGGCCCAATTCGATCTGTCACTACGTAGTGACAAGCTGAGCTGGAGTCACCATGTGCTGCTGGCGCCGCTGGACGTAGAGCAGCAGCGGCACTGGATCGAGCGAGCAGAGGGCGAGCGACTCTCGGTGAATGACTTGCGAACGGAGCTGCGCGCCAACGGACACGGGCGCGAGAGCGGCAAGGCTGCGATCGAAGAGGAGAGCGAGGGGCGGGAGAAAGACGTTTGTCCGCATTGCGGGCACCGGCTGGTCGAGTAGTCGCGGTCAGCGACCTGCACGTCGATCACCCCGAAAACCGCGAGCTCCTCCAGCGCATGCGGCCCGCCTCCTCGCGCGATTGGCTGATCGTCGCCGGCGACGTCGCCGATGGCCTCGATGCGGTTGAGTGGGCCCTGCGGCTGCTGGCGGAGCGCTACGCGCGGGTGATCTGGGTGCCCGGGAATCACGAGCTGCTGGCCTACGGCGACGACCCCTTGCGCGGGGAGCAGCGATACCGGCACCTGGTCGAGCTCTGCCGGGGGATCGGCGTGCTCACGCCGGAGGATCCGTTCCCGCTTTGGAAGGGCGCCGGCGGCCCGGTCCTGCTGGCGCCGCTCTTCCTGCTCTATGACTACTCCTTCGGTCGCAACGTCGGCGCGAGCAAGGAGGAGTCGCTGCGGCGTGCGCACGAGGCCGGGGTCGTCTGCGTCGATGAGTACCTGCTCCACCCCGATCCGTTCCCCAGCCGCGAGGCCTGGTGCGCTGAGCGGGCCGCGGCGACCGAGCAGCGCTTGGCGGCTATGGACCGGGAGCTGCCGACGGTCCTGATCAACCACTTCCCGCTGATCGACGCGCCGACCAAGGTGCTGCGCCACCCCGAGTTTGCCCAGTGGTGCGGCACGGTCAGGACCGCCGACTGGCACCGGCGCTACCGTGCGACGACCGTCGTCTACGGCCACCTGCACATCCCGCGCACGACCTGGCACGACGGCGTGCGCTTCGAGGAGGTCTCGCTCGGCTATCCGCGCGAGCGGGCGCGTTGGGGGGACCACTGGAACCCGTTGCCGCGGCAGATCCTGCCGGGGGACGCGGGTGCTTGAGCGGATCCTGCCGCCGTCGGTTGCCGTCGTCGCTGAGACCGGTGACCGGGAGGTCGAGCTCTTTCCGGAGGAGGAGGCGGCGCTCGGCAACGCCGTCGAGAAACGCCGCCGCGAGTTCATCACCGCCCGCGCCTGCGCTCGCGAGGCGCTCGCCCGGCTGGGCGAGCCGGCCCAGCCGATTCCGAGCGGCGCCCGCGGCGAGCCGCTCTGGCCGTCGGGGGTGGTGGGGGCGATCACCCACTGCAGCGGCTATCGCGCCTGCGCGCTCGCGCCGGCGAGCGAGCTGCTGACGATCGGGATCGACGCCGAGGTCGACGACGCCCTGCCGCCAGGCGTGCTGGGCGACATCGCCCTGGCGGAGGAGCGGCGCTGGATCGAGGCCGCGGCCGCGGCCGATCCCGGCACGAGCTGGGATCGGCTGCTCTTCAGCATCAAGGAGTCGATCTACAAGGCCTGGTTCCCGCTGACGGGGAGCTGGCTCGGTTTTGAGGACGCCAGCGTCGTGATCGACCGCGCGGAGGGCACCTTCGCCGGCCGCTTGCTGGTGCCGGGACCGGTCGTGGCGGGGCGGAGACTCGACGGTTTTAGCGGTCGCTGGCTCGCCGCTGAGGGACTGGTGCTGAGCGCGATCGCGGTTCCTGCCAGCTAGGAACACTCGTTTTTTGGGTGCGCGAGCACTCTCGAACTAAGGTGTTTTCGCTGCACTTGAATCAGGCCTTTAGGGAGGGGTGTGATGACGAGAGCCTCGGGGGGTGGCTCGCTTATTGCGGTTGTCGGCATTTCATGCCGGCTTCCGCACGCGCCTGATGCTGAGGCCTACTGGCGGCTGCTGGCGGCCGGCCGGGACGCGATCTCGGAGCTGCCCGCTGAGCGCTGGCAGCTGGCGGGTGGGGGTGACGATGAGGTCCTGAGGGAGGAGCCGGGGGCGCTCCTCGGCGGCTTCCTCGAGGGCGTCGATCGCTTCGACCCGAAGCTGTTCGGGATCTCGCCGCGCGAGGCGGCGGCGATGGACCCGCAGCAGCGCCTCGCGCTCGAGCTTGCCTGGGAGGCGCTGGAGAACGCGGGCATCGCTCCCGGCACGCTCGCCGACGCGTCGGCCGGGGTCTTCTTGGGGGCGATCGCCGGCGACTATGCGCAGCTGCTCGACCGGCGCGGCGAGGAGGCGGTCGGTCGCCACACGATCACCGGCCTGCACCGCAGCATCATCGCCAACCGCGTCTCCTACGCGCTCGGTCTGCGCGGTCCGAGCCTGACCGTCGACGCGGCCCAATCGGCCTCGCTGGTCGCGGTCCATCTGGCCTGCGAGAGCCTGCGCCGGGGGGAGAGCGGGGTGGCGCTGGCCGGCGGCGTCCACCTCAACCTCGACCCGCGCGGGGCGCTGGCCGCGGCACGGGTCGGCGGCCTCTCGCCGGACGGGCGCTGCTTCACCTTCGACGCCCGCGCCAACGGCTTCGTCCGCGGCGAGGGCGGCGGCATCGTCGTGCTCAAGCCGCTCAGCGCGGCGCTGGCCGACGGCGATCACGTCCACTGCGTGATCCGCGGCAGCGCGGTCAACAACGACGGCGGCGGTCGCAGCCTGACCACGCCCAGCCAGGTGGCCCAGGAGGCTGTGGTGAAGAGCGCTTGCAGGCGCGCCGGGGTGCGCCGCTCCGAGGTCCAGTACGTCGAGCTGCACGGCACCGGCACCCGGGTCGGGGACCCGATCGAGGCGGCGGCGCTGGGCGCTGCTCTCCGGGCTGGACGCAGTGGCGAGGCGGCGCTGCCGGTCGGCTCGGCGAAGACCAACGTCGGCCACCTCGAGGGAGCGGCCGGGGTCACCGGCCTGATCAAGGTGGCGCTCTCGATCGAGCGCGGCGAGATCCCGGCCAGCCTCAACTTCGAGCGGCCCAACCCGGAGATCCCCCTCGACGAGCTCGGCCTGCGGGTGCAGGCGGAGCGGGGAGCTTGGCCGTATCCCGACCGCCCGCTGCTGGCCGGGGTCAGCTCCTTCGGCGTCGGCGGAACCAACTGCCACGTGGTCCTCTCCGATCTCGCGGAGAAAGAGCAGAGAAGCCGAAGTAATAAGGGAAAGAGATCCAAAGAGGGGGCGGCGGCGCGGCCGGGCGCGATGCCGCTGCTGCTGTCGGCTGCCTCTCACCCAGCGCTGCGCGAGGGGGCGGCGCGGCTCGCCGACCACCTGGAGGAGAACCCAGAGCTCGGTCTTGCCGATGTCGCGGCTTCGTTGGCGACGACCCGGGCCCAGCTCGGGCGGCGGGCGGCGATCGTTGGGCTCGAGCGTGAGCAGGTCCTGGGCGAGCTCCGCGACTTGGCCGCGGGTAGGGCAGGCAAGTTCGCGACGGGGGTTGCCCGGGCCGAGCACTCGCTCGCCTACCTCTTCACCGGCCAGGGCTCCCAACGCCCCGGCATGGGCAAAGAGCTCCACGCCACCTACCCCGCCTACCGCGAGGCCTTCGATCGGGCCTGCGAGGCGATCGACCCGCTGATCGGCC